>ERZ1649853.70-NODE-70-length-41532-cov-7.266798_pt1 | contig 41532 bp, 41 predicted proteins | sample MGYA00575353_ERZ1649853 | MGnify/ENA primary metagenome ERZ1649853 (study PRJEB40853, sample SAMN11349654) | freshwater sediment metagenome | isolation source: river sediment | host: Sediment | place: India: Okhla Barrage, New Delhi | collected 2017-02-21 ...
GGTCCGTACCGCCATCAAGCTTGTCGTAGACATCTTACCGGAATGATCCGGGCTTCACAGTTGAAGTTTCAATAACCTGGTTCGTTCCTGCTTCCAGGTTCAGGAATTTTGTGCTTCTTCACGGGTAAAGATCACTTCCTCTTTACCCGTCAATTTTTCCTGCACCTTTTTGGCGATCAGTTCCAGGTGGCTTGGATGTGCCACGTAATCCAGGTCATCTGCCGGTACCGTCAGCACCGGGCACAACGTGAAGTGTGTGATCCAGTTTTCATAAAGATCATTCAAGTGCGTCAGGTAATCCGGAGAGATCTTCCGCTCATAATCCCGGTTGCGCAGTGCGATCCGCTTGATCAGGGTCGGCACTGAAGCCCGCAGGTAGATCAGCAGGTCCGGCGGCGGCAGGTATTCAGCCAGTGTTCGATACAGGCTGCGGTAGGTGGTGTAATCACGCTCGCTCAGGGTTCCCTGCACGAACAGGTTGTGGGCAAATATTTCCGCATCCTCATAGATGCTGCGGTCCTGGATCACCGATCCCGCTGATCGCACCAGTTCCTGATGGATGCGCAGGCGGTGGGTTAGAAAGAATATTTGAGAGTGAAAGCTCCAGGTGTGCATATCCTTGTAAAAATCGGAAATGTACGGGTTTTCCGTCACCGGTTCGTAGAACGGCACGCAGTCCAGGCGGTTGCAGATCATTTCAACCAGGGTGGATTTTCCAACGCCGATATTCCCTGCCACTGCGATGAACTTTTTCATTTTGTCCTCTGCCTGTCGGAGATGTGCTGCTGAAAAAATTATACAACGGACAAAAATAAAACCCCGGTTTCTTTAAGAAATCGGGGTCTCAAGGTGCAGGGTTGGTTATGCGGGGACGCAGGAGCCGGTCGGGCAAACGTCTTCGCACGAGGCGCAGTCGGTGCACTTGGCAGGGTCGATGACGTAAAGGCCGTCACCTTCAGAGATGGCGCCCTCGGGGCATTCAGCTTCACACGCGCCGCAGCTGATGCAGTCTGTCGTGATCTTATGTGGCATGGTTGAGTTTCCTTTCTTTTTGAGGTATCGGGTGCTAGCATAGCACAACCACTTTTTCGTGTCAATGGAATCCAAAGAATGTCGCTTGACATAAAAGGCGCATGAATTATAATAATGAGCGCGTTCCTCGTTAGCTCAATCGGCAGAGCGGGCGGCTGTTAACCGCTAGGTTCGAAGTTCGAGTCTTCGACGAGGAGCCATAAAAAAATACCCGCTTATGCGGGTATTTTTTTATGCCCCTCGGCACCCTGAGCGGTTTTTGCGAAGGGTCGACGAGGGTTCATCCAGTGATTTACGGCACCCTGGCGTCTTTGCGCCAGGGTCACGGTCCGCGATCTGTGCGCCCTATGGGTTTGTGCACCGTTGTGTGACGAAGGTTCATCCAGTGGTACTTCAAGAAAAACAGAGTCACCTTATTTTCTGGCTTCTTTCCCGTTATCATATAACCAAAATGTTAAAGTGTCCCCTGCCTGCTTTGCTGGAGGTAACCATGCGAAAGATCATTGTCCTTGAACATATCTCCCTGGATGGCATCATCCAGGCGCCGGGCGGACCGGAAGAAGATACCAGCGGCGGCTTCAAGCACGGCGGGTGGATCAGCAGCTTTTCTGACGCGGTTCTTGGCACTCAGCTCAGAAAGCAGATGAACCTGCCGTTCGACCTGCTGCTCGGGCGCAAAACCTATGATATCTGGGCGCCGTACTGGCCGCACCATGCCGATGCCTGGCCCAATGTCAATACAGCGGTCAAATACGTGGCTTCCAATACCCTCACCTCCGGTCAATGGCAGCCATCCGTTATTTTAAACGGCGATATTGCCGGAAAAGTCGCCGCGCTCAAACAGCAGCCGGGACCGGACATTAATGTCTGGGGAAGCAGCCATCTTCTTCAAACCCTGCTCCGTCACGATTTGATCGATGCGTTCTGGTTGATGATCTATCCGCTTACCCTTGGCAAGGGCAAACGCCTGTTCGCCGCTGGTGCGATCCCCGCGGCGTATAAGATGACCGAAAGCACTGTTACTCCCAACGGCGTGATTATCGTCAACTACGAGCGCGCAGGCAGCATCCCGACCGGGAATTAACCAACAGTCGGACCTGATAGTTGGCAGAGAAAATTTGTCTGGAATACTGTCATCGCGAGCGAGCGAAGTGAGCGTCACTTGCACCGCACTGCGTTTGGCGCACACTTGCCCTGGCGGGCAGTGACAGGGGTGCAGGTGGGCGACCCCCGTTATCAAACGCGGTCTACATAAACTGTTTTGCGTCCATTGATCGCACGATCTTGTTTGGGGGAGGTTCATGCGGTAATCGCGTCCTCTTTGATGTGTTTCAGTGTCATTCCCCTTATACCAAAAATAAACCTTCTCATTCACTCTGCCTGCTAAACTCTTGTCATCAGTCAGAGAGATTCACTGGCTGAAGAAAAAGGAGAATATATAATGAAAAAGAGTTTACTTGTCTTAATGGTAGTGGCTGTAGCAATAGTAGCATCCTTGGGCACCGTAACCGCAGTTTCCGCCCAGGGTCTTGGTCAGGGAGATGGAACCACGCTCGCTCAGGGTGGACGCGGTAATGGTGGTTTCGGCAACCGTGGTACCGAGATCGAAGATCCCGAAGTTCACGCTCTCGAAGTAGCTGCCTGGTCCGAAGCCCTTGGCATTTCCGCTGAGGATATCGATGCCCGCCTCGAGGCTGGCGAGACCATGTCTCAGATCGCCCTTTCCGCAGGCGTCACCTTTGATGAGTTCTGGACCCTCAAAGCCCAGATCAAGGCTGACGTTGCCGATCAGGCGCTGGCTGCCGGCTACATCACCGCTGAAGAAGCCCAGTTGATGCAGCAGTCCGCCGTCCGCCGCGGCGGCATGGGTGCCCGTGATGGTGCCCGTGGTGGCGCTCGTGGTACCGGTTTGGGCGTTGACGGAACCTGCACCGGTCTCGGTGTCAGCGACTAAGAAAGAACAATCGTAACCCTGAGGACGGAGACTCTCCGTCCTCTTTTTTATCAAGTCGCATAGATTATGATTTCCAAAAAACTTGCCAATTTGGCAAGTTTTCGCCTTAAAAATTGCCAAACTGGCAAGTCCCATTTTGAGGCTTTTGTGCAACAATTAACTTATACACAAATAAAAAGATTTTTGGAGGTAGAAATTAACGCTACTGCTGATGCCGCTACAGCGGAGATACGAAAACAGAACTAAGTATTCGTTTATATTCGTTCCCCGGGATTCGACCAACCGGAACTATTTTTCCACTTCAATATTCGTTTTTATTCGAACCCATTTTTAAAACAAAAAACAAATAGGTTGAGTCCACAAAGAAAAGTACATTCGTTCACCGAAAACCGGGTGATGTTCAGCCTCATTTCACCTGACGTAACTCTGTATTCCTGATGCCAGTCAAAGATTTTTGCTATACTCTTAACTGGGAGAATAACCATGAACGCCCTCATCATCTATGATTCCGTCTTTGGCAACACCGAACAGGTCGCCCGCGCCATCGCTGCGGCGCTTTCTGCTCAATGTCTGGCTGCTGGCGCCGTCTCACTCGCGCAGATCAGCGCGGCTGATCTCATAATCATGGGCTCGCCCACCCGCAGTTTTGCAGCCACTCCGGCGCTTATGAGTCTCCTCGAAGCCATCCCCTCCGGCGCGCTGGCAGGCAAAAAGGTCGCCGCCTTTGATACCCGCCTGCTGATGACCGGCATCAAGGGCTTGCTATTCAAAAAGGTCATTGATAAAGGGGGCTATGCCGCGCCCATTATTGCCGAAACCCTGCAGGCGCGCGGCGGCGCGCTCGCCCTGCCCGCTGAAGGCTTTTTTGTCAAAGGCGAACAGGGTCCCCTTGCCGGTGGCGAACTTGCCCGCGCTGAGGAATGGGGCAAAAAACTGCTCTGATCACGCAACATAGGAGAAGATTGATGAAAGTCCTGGTAATTTACGATTCCGTTTATGGCAACACCCAGAAGATAGCCGGGGCCATTGCCGGGAGTGCTCGCCAGAATCACGAGGTCACACTCCTCAGGGTTGGTCCGGAGGCTGCCGCGGCCATTGCCGGTGCAGATTATATTTTCATTGGCGCTCCCACCCAGGCGTTTGCCCCCACCAAACCGATGAAGGAATTCCTTGCCGCTCTTCCCGCCAATGCCTTCAACGGAAAGCGTGCCGTTGCCTTCGATACCCGTGCCAACCTCGAGACAATCAACTCCCGTTTCTTCCGCAAGATCATCGATTCCGCTGGATATGCCGAAAAACACATCAGCCAGCAGCTTCGCCGCCTGGGCGCCGTATTGGACCCGTCACAGGGTTTTCTCGTCGATGGGCGCGAAGGTCCGCTCACCCCCGGTGAACTACTCCGTGCTGAGGAATGGGGTAAAAAACTGGTATGAGTGAATCCAGCTCAAAATTACCTGCACTGCTCAAAAACCTCTCCCCGCGCCTCAACGCCGGTGAGTTTGTCTTTCTCACCACCAAGGAGAAACTTCCCGCCATGATGCACCCGCTTGCCGCCTTTCACGAATGGGAAGGTGAATCCGTTGTCTTGCGCGTTGAGCAGGCTGAGACCATCGGGTTAAAGCACGATGGTAACACCTATGCCTGGATCACTCTTGGTGTCCTCTCCCCGTTGGATTCCGTCGGTCTGACGGCTGCTGTCACCACTGCCCTCGCTGCCGAGGGCATCCCCTGCAATGTAATCGCCGCCTTCCACCATGACCACCTCTTTGTACCCTACGGGGATGGCAAACGTGCCCTAAAGATATTAAAGGATTTCCAGTCCTGACTTGTAGATTGCTAATTTTATCTTCATGTCTATAATGTAAATATCCTGCTTTTCTGATCATGAAATCTTCATTGTTGCGGGGAATAAGGAGATATGCATGAACAAGCATCCTGTGCGCTCACTAAGGTTTGGGCAGGGTTTATTGATTTCCGTTATTATCATATCGTTGATGATCTCAAGCTGTAATTCGCAGGTAGCCACAAAATCAGCAAAAACGCCCGGCACTGGATTAATGGAGGATCCGCTGTCGTTCACACCGCAGGTCACGACCGGCGTCGAGGTTCAACAATTGCCTCTTGCAGACGGTCCCAATTGGTATGTCAGCACAACAGGTAACGACGGTAATGATTGCAAATCAGTTGCCAATCCTTGCCGGAATATCCAGACCGCCATTGATCGTGCTGCATCAGGAGACATCATCAATATTGGGGCTGGCAAGTTCGATGAATGCCTCGTTTCAAAGAAATCCCTCTCGTTCTTCGGAAAGGGAATGGATGTCACCGTAATAGACGGAGATAAATGTAATTTCGGGGTTTTTTGGTTTGAACCTGAATCGCAGCCCGCTGGATCTCTGTCGGCTTCTCTATCTGGATTAACCATTCAGAACGGTATCACAAACGTTAATAACTATAATCGGCCTCAAGTGGGCGGCGGCATTTGTGCCAACAATACCGACCTCACGATTGAAGGCGTTCGTTTTTATAACAATTTGGCCGTCCTTGGTGGCGGAATTTATTTCTCTTTTCTTATGGGAAGCTCTCCGTCGTACACCCTGGCAATTAGCAACACCGTTTTTGAGAACAATATTGCTCACGATGACGGCGGTGCAATTTACATCGAGGGAAACCTTTCTTTAAAGGATGTCACCTTGGACCATAACTCGGGAGACCAGGGCGGTAGTATTTATAGCGAAGGCAAAGTAGAAGCCGAACGCGTCCTTTTGAAAAATGGTTTTTCTACAGGGGCTCAAATTTACAATATGCCTCCTTACAACCCTGGCAACTACGAGGATTTTAGTGTTACCGGCTCGGTTTTTGAAAATAACCAGGGTACCGCCCTTTGGATCCGCAAAGGTACCATCACAAATACCACCATCGCTAACAATGAAGGCGCTGGAGTTTATGCTGATTTAACCCAGGATGAACTTTACATCGAGAACTCGACCATCAGCGGAAACAAACCCTTTGGGGTCCAGACTCCCGCAGGGGTTTGGATGGCAGGAAACGGGGGCAAGCTAACTTTGCTGAACGTTACCATTGCCGAAAACCAGGTTCCTGGATTCATGCAGGTCAATACCACCAGTGTCTTCGCTGTCAACACGTTGATCGCGAATAACTCCGTAAACTGTACCGCTTTTGCCAGCCCGATCGATTTTGGGGCAGTCTTTTCAGGGAGCAACAATATTAGTAATGAAGGAACTTGTGGACCATCCTTTGTCGTAGTCCAAAACGCCCTCCTGGGTCCATTGCAGGATAATGGTGGCGGTATCCCGACTCATGCGCTCTTGCCGGGCTCACCCGCCATCGACAATGGGCGCGAGTGGAAAGGGCTAAATACGGATGAGCGCGGTCAACCCCGCATGCTGGATGGTAACGGAGATGGAAATGCAGCTAACGATATTGGTGCTTTCGAAGCCCCCGAGATTGCGAGCGGTTCCACTATTACCCCCATCCCGGTTGGAAGATTCTATTTTGATCCTGCCAAGCTCATCCCGTGCCGTCAGGGTCCAGCCTTTTTTTATGCCGCCACCGGAATGGCTTCTCCGGGCACGCCCTATCCTTTGTCGGGAATCAGCGCAGACCACCATTGGTATCAGGTCGAATTCACCCCGCAGATTCGCTGCTGGGTCAAGGCAGATGACGGAAAACCCTCTGGTGACCCTTCGCTTATTCCGGTAATTCCTTTCACAATAATCACTCTTACGCCTACGATCACAGCTACTCCTGTTGTGTGCTCCTCGCTCTCAGAAGAGTACTGTACAGAAAAATACAGGTCGATCTGTGAGTGGATAAAACCGCCCACAGGCGGACCTGGCTATTGCCAGAATAGATGATGTTGTAAGACGGTGTTTCAAAGTAACACTGCCGCCCTAGAGTGTATACTTGTGGGGATGAAATTTCTGGAATCCCTCAAAGGACGTGCCCGCAGCCTTCAGCGCGACACCCTGGCGGTTTGGTACGCAGCCAAAGATAAACGCACCCCCTGGTATGCCAGGATTCTTGCTGTCCTCGTGGCGGCGTATGCTTTGTCTCCAGTTGACCTTGTGCCGGATTTCATTCCTGTTCTCGGCTATCTGGATGACCTCATCCTGATCCCGGCGGGCATTGCCCTCGTTCTCAGGCTCATTCCTGCTGTTGTCATGAGTGACGCTCGCATCAAAGCTGAAGCGTCGCTCGCTAAACCTTCCACCTGGTGGATGACGGGGCTGATTATCTTAGTGTGGATTTGCCTGGTTATTTTGATTATTTATCTTGTCCTGCCGCTGTTGCAGAAATCAAAGTAAAATTGGGGAGACTTCGTAGACCGGGAGAATGCATGGTTACCAATTACATCATCAGTATCGGCTTCATCCTTTTAGGCGTCTGGCTGCTCTACCGCGCCTATGCTCCGCGCCAGCGCGCTCGTGTTGCCCGTTCCTGGCCGGTCACCACCGCCAGGATTCTGGAATCTGTTACCGTCGAAAACCAGCTGCGTACCGCCACAGGAAAAGTCGCGCTATCGTTCTCCCCGGTTGTCCGCTATACATATTCCGTCAACGGCACTTCCTATGAGGGCGACCGCATCACCTTCGCCAAAGCCGGTTTTGATTTCATCACCGCCAGCAACATCCGCGATGAGCTCAAACAGGACACCAAAACAGATGTCTCTTATAATCCGCACAATCCTTCAGAGTCAGTGCTGCGCCCGAAATCAACCGTGGGCATGTTCTCTCCCATCCCCGGTTTCTTCATCCTGTCGGTAGGATTGATCCTGCTTGGGGTCATTTTCTGGCTCTAGTCAAGTCATCCGCAAAAAGGGATTTTAGTCGGTATACTTGCCTTAAACAAAGTTTATCTTGAAAAGTAATTAAGAAGAGGAGCGTCATGAAATACCTGATCACTGGAGGAGCCGGCTACATTGGCAGTACCATCGCGTCAGCACTTGAGGATGCCGGTCATACTCCCATCATTCTTGATTCATTGATCACCGGACGCAAGGAATTCACCAAAACCCGCGTCTTTTATAAAGGCGACATTGCTGACAAGAAACTGGTCGCCAAAATATTCAAGGAACATCCCGATATTCAAGCTGCTGTGCATTGCGCCGCGCTCATTGTGGTCCCCGAGTCCGTGACCCGCCCCTACGAGTACTACCAGGATAACGTTGGCAAGTCCATTGAATTCTTCAACACCCTGCACGAGCTGGGCTGCGACCGTGTTGTCTTCAGTTCATCGGCATCTCTGTACGATATTGTGCCGGGCTTTATGGTCACCGAGGAAGCCCCTCTCAAAGCCAGCAGCCCCTATTCCCGCACCAAGCTGATGATGGAAATGGTCCTCAAGGATTTCTGCGCCGCTTACGGGATGAAGGGAATAGCCTTGCGGTATTTCAATCCCATCGGCGCTGACCCCAAGATGCGCAGCGGCATCCATGTAAAAGAACCCACTCACGTGCTGGGCAAGTTGGTGGATACTGCTCAGGGCAAGCTGCCGGTCTTTCACATCACTGGCACCAATTTTCCCACCCGCGATGGCACGGGTATACGCGATTACATCCATGTCTGGGATTTGGCGCGGGCGCACGTTAATGCCATCACCCAGTTTGATGATGTATTCAAGCGCGCCGGCAATCCAACCAGCAATTACCTTGTGATCAATCTCGGCACTGGGCGCGGCGTGACCGTGCGCGAATTGGTTACCGCTTTTGAGATGGTCTATGGTCAGAAGATCAACAAGAAGGAAACCGCCCCCCGCCCTGGTGATGTGGCCGGCGCTTATGCCAATGCCGACACTGCCAAACGCCTGTTGGGATGGGAAGCCGAACTACCCATCGAACAGGGTATTTCCGATGCCCTCAAATGGGGTGAGTTGCGCAATAAGTTGTTGAAGTTTAACTAAGAGGCTGCTGAAACAAGACCACCGCAGATCGTCCTATCGGGGTCTGTTTAGAGTTCCATCACCAGCATTTCCAGGTTGGTTTTCAGATCAACCTGGATTTCATCCAGGCTTGAAGTATCGTCCCACATCTTGTTCTGCACGTCCATCTCCAGCAGGCGTGCAAAGATCTCCTTCAGCCGGGGCATCGGGTAACGGCGCGCAGCCTGGCTGAAAGCTCCTGCCTGGTTGTTGAAGATCACCCGGCTCTTCACCAGCGCAGACACATCACCGCCGTTGTCCAGCGCTTCCCGCACCTGGATGATCTGCCTGAAGCGGTGCGCCACAGCCCCCAGGATCATTTCCGGTTGGGCATCTTCCAGCAGCTGGTGCATCATTGCCTGGGCTTCTTTCTTTTGCCCGCCCATCAGGTGATCGAGCATTTTGAACGTATCCGCTGAACCTTCCACCGACACACACTCGATGACATCGTCCACGCTCACCGCCCGCTCGTAATTGACATACATCAGCAGTTTGGCGATCTCCTGGCTGGCGATGCTGGTCTCGCACCCGGTATGCCGGCTCAACTCCACTGCTGCGTCCTGCGAGATCTGCCCGCCCTGCCGCTTGGCTTCCTTCATCACCCAATCCGGCATCTTGCGCTCTTCTGGCAGGGGAGAATCCAGTATTTCAACGTTGTCGCGGGCATCTGCCCAGTTGATAAGCCAATGGTCTGGGTTTAGGATGTCCCAATAGGATTGCCAGTTATTCCGCTCGTCCTTACGCCAGCGGGTGCGATCTTCGACGATCAGTACGAGGTGGGTGGTCTCCGGTGTTGATTCCAGCACTCTGGTGGTCTTCTCCTGCTGCTTCTTTTCGAGGAGTGCGTTGGCATTTGCAACGATCACCAGCCGGTTTGACCCAAAAAACGGCAGCGAGGTAACCGCCAAAGAGAGATCGTCATGTGAGGTTTGTTTGCCGTCCATCCGCGCCAGATTCATCGAGGTATCAAAATCCGCGCCCAGATGCGTAACGATATTTTGGATGTGCAGCTCGACCGAAAACTGGTCGTTTCCGCGGATGATATGAATGTGCTTGCTTGTCACGAGTTTTCACTGCCTTTTTGGTTTGATTCGCCAGTGATAATTCTATGCATCACCGGACCTTTGCGCTCATAACGGACGATCTGTTTGATTTGCAGGCTGCCCGGGGTTCCGGAGGTGCTTACCTGTTCCTGTGCTTTGAACCCGAGAGGGTGGGCCAGCACTGCTCCGGCTGTTATTGCCAGAACCAGGAGCGGCCAGCGGTCAAGTTTCTTTTTAAGGGAGTTAGCCTTGCCAAGGGTGAAGAGCCATGCCAGGCTGCCGGCCACCAGCCCGGTGGTGACAAAATTCGTGCCGCAATAAGGATGGATGGCAAGTTCGCGCTCCCCTTTTTTCATTCTCTCCAGAGCTTCCTGGGCTATTTCGAGCAACAGGTCGGTCGACACATTCCCGATGATCCAGAAGCCGCGCGCATCGGAATGCCCGGCAAAAGACCCTGGTTGCCGTTTCGTCAACAGATTCAAGGTGGCATGCTCCAGACCGTGGTTCCGGCGGATGAGCGAGACAGGTCCCCATTCGAGAATACTCGTGGTCATAATCCTCCCGGGCGGTACTTACTTCTCAGCCAACAACGCCAGCGTCAGAGCCTCGCGCAGAGACCTGGCTTCCTCTATCCGGATGCCTTCCGGCAAAGGCTCACCTGATTTCAAACGCCGTGGAATGATGGCAGTCTTGAATCCTAATTTGGCTGCTTCCCGTAGCCGGGTTGGCATTTGCCCGACCCAGCGCAATTCGCCAGATAAGCCAACCTCACCGATCAGCACCAGGTCGGCTTTTACCGGAGTATCTTTAACAGACGATGCAATTGCAGTGGCAATGGCAAGATCTGCCGCGGGTTCGTCGATGCGCAGCCCGCCAACCACGTTAACGAAGATATCCTGTTCGGCAAGCCTGAGTCCCAGCCGGCGCGTGAGCACCGCGCTGAGCATCAGTAGGCGATTGAAATCCACGCCATTGGGTGTCCGGCGCGGATTCCCCTGGTTGCTCGGGCTGGTCAGCCCCTGCAGTTCCACCAGTAACGGTCTGGTGCCTTCCATGGTTACGGCAATAGAGGACCCCGGCGAATTGACCATGCGCTCCGCCAGAAATGCCTCTGAAGGATTCGTGACTTCGATCATACCGGTTTCGCGCATCTCGAAAACACCAACCTCTGCTGTGGCTCCAAAACGGTTCTTGACTGAACGCAAGAGACGGTATGCCTGGAAGCGGTCTCCCTCAAGGTAAAGCACGGTGTCTACTATATGTTCCAGGACACGTGGACCAGCAATGACCCCTTCCTTGGTGACATGTCCCACCACGAAAACGGACATTCCGCTGCTCTTGGCGAGTTCCCGCAGATGGTTGGCGCATTCACGTACCTGGCTCACCGAACCAGCTGAAGAATTCAGCTCCGGTAGATAAACGGTCTGGATGGAATCCACAACCAGTAGATCGGGCTTGAGCGACTGCACATGTTCGAGGATTACATCCAAGTTAGTTTCTGTCAACAGGAGTAAATCCTGGCTGAAATCCTGTTTTTGGGTTTCACCTTCCAGCCGCGAGAGGCGGAGGGCGCGCATCTTGATCTGGCGTTCGGATTCTTCACCGGAGACATACAAAACCTTTAGCGGTTTGTGCTGCTTGTTGGGGGTCGACAGCTCCAAAGCCATTTGCAGCAACAGCGTAGATTTGCCAATTCCGGGGTCTCCGCCGACAAGCACGATCGAGCCTGGCACCACCCCGCCGCCCAGAACGCGGGCAAATTCTCCAATAGGCAGGGAGATGCGCTGTTCAGCGTCACCCTCGATATCACTCATGCGCTTGGGTTGCGAATATGCGCTTAAACCGCGAACAGTTTTTTTCGCCAGAATGGTTGGCTCAGAGATAACCTCTTCAACCATTGAATCCCATGCGCCGCATTGCGGGCATTTGCCAAGCGAGCGGGGGGCTACTTTGCCGCACTGCTGGCAGACATATTGCGTAATGGTTTTGGGCATAGTCTGATTATACCCAACCTCCCGTCACTACCTTGTCATGGTCGCGAATCACTTATCGATTCTAGGCAATCGGCAACCCCATTTTACAGTGGGTCAACCGGTTTACCGGATTGCTACGGCTTGATCGCAGAAATATTGGCGCTGAAGATGGTGCGTTGCAGGCTCTTGACATTATATTTCCCGTAATGTTCCTTGCCCACTCCCAGATCAGATAAAACTGCGTCATCAAAGTATTTTGGCTCCACCTGGATATTCATGTACCCTGAAGACTGTATCATCTCTTTCAAATCGCTTACATCCAAAGCACCCGAAATGCAGCCTGCCCAAGCTTCCAGATCCTTCTTGAGCGTAGAAGGCAATTCTCCATCAGTGACGATATCGCTGATTGCCAGCCTGCCGCCGGGCTTGAGGACTCGCAAAATCTCACGAAACACTTGCAGTTTGTCCGGACTGAGGTTGACCACGCAATTTGAAATTACAACGTCTACGGTATTATCAGCTACCGGAAGGTGCTCGATCTCACCGAGTCGGAATTCCACATTTTCCATCCCCAGCCTGGCAAGGTTTTTCCTCGCTTTGTCCAACATTTCCGGAGTCATATCCACACCTATGACGTATCCTTTTTTTCCGACCTTTTTGGCTGCCAGGAAACAATCCAACCCGCCGCCAGAGCCAAGGTCAACCACCACCTCTCCTGGTTTGAGGGACGCAAGGGCAATTGGATTGCCGCAGCCTAACGAAAACGATGAAATATCTTCCGGGATGTTTTCGAAGGTTTGCGGATCATAAAACTCGCTGCCGGAGTATTTTGAGTCTTTTTCGCCACCACAACCGCAACCTGTATTTCCTCTGCAGCAATCACCGCTCTGGCGCGCAGCATTGGCATAATGCTCCCTTACAACCGGATGAATGGTGCCTGTTTCGATTTTTGGGCTCATGTTAATTCTCCTTGACATATTGATGGATATCGATATATAAATCCAAAAAAATTTATCCTCTAACAATCTTTTCTCGCGGGGCAAAAATTCTGGCAATGCCACAGCAATTATCCGCCATTCTTTCCTGGTTTAGTGAGTAATAGATCTCTTTACCGTTGCGCTGGGTTGTCACGAGACCAGCATCGCGCAATACCTTGAGATGATGAGATACGGTTGGTTGACTGACTCCTGTTTGTGAAACTATCTCGTTTACGGTCAAGCGCGCGCAACAGCAAATGCGCATGATCTGCTGACGGGTTTCATCGGCGAGGGCTTTAGCAAAATCGACGGTGTCCATTCTTTAATTATATTGATAGTCATCTATATGTCAAGTGTATCGAAAATTCCTTACATGACTCTCTATTTGAATTTCTTAATATAGATACGATGGCGTTTGTGCTGCCGGGCGTCAAAGTACTTCCATTGCACCTGGACATCATTGTTGTTTTCCAGAGTCAAATTGGTCTCCACTTTCTTTACACCGCTCTTGATCATGTTCCGGTAGAGCGCGCTCATCATCATGCCATTCACGCCTTTACCGCGGTATTCATCGCGAACGCCCTCCAAATAAAGATCAACCGTATCATTGAAACGGAGCGCCCACAGGAAGTGAATGAATCCGAACGGGAAGAGCCTGCCTTTGGAGCGACGCAATGCCTTTGAGAAAGATGGAAATGTTATCCCAAAAGCAACAACGCGCTCATTCTTATCCATTACAACAGGGATGTATTTGAGCTGTGCAAAACCGAAGTACTGATCCACATACCATTTGATCTGTTTCTCATTAAGGGGAACTGTTCCATAGAGATTGCGGTAGGCTTCGTTGATCACCTCAAAAATCTGCGGAGCAATTTTGTACAACTCTTTTTTTGTACCCTTGAATAAATGCAGTTCGCTGCGTTTTGCCACGATTTGGGCAGTATTCTCAATTTTCTCAATCCAGCGGTCCACGAGGGCGATCGAATTGGATACCCAATCTACATCTTTAGTGAAACCCAGCGCCTCTAACCGTTGGTGGTAATAGGGATAATTGTAATTAGTAGCCAGGGTAGCCATCTCATCAAAACCATCTACCAGCATGCCTTCGCGATCGAGGTCAGTGAAGCCAAGCGGGCCGTGGATTCCTTCTGCGCCGAGCTCTTTTGCCCACTGCTCCACCTTACTAACCAGCGCTTCTACCACCTCCATGTCATCGATGAAGTCAAACCAGCCAAAGCGGACCAGATTTTCGCCCCATTTTTCAAGGTGTGCGGGCACATGGATTCCAGCGATGCGCCCAACCATTTCGCTATCCCGATAAACTGCCCAATATCGTGCCTGTGAAGTTAAAAATGTTGGATTTTTATCTTTTGAGAGCGTATTGAGCTCATCAAAGTAAAGGCTGGGCACGTAATAGGGGCTGTTTTTATAAAGTTTTTGCGGGTACTGGATGAATTTCTTAAGATCTTTTTTACTGATTACTTCCCTGATCTCAATTGTCATCGTTCATATCCTTTTTTGTGGTGTAGAAACCTGTAATTTGAATGGGCGACCATAGTCTTCATATTTCACTGATTGTAAAGCACCCCGGATGATTTTGAAGCATCACAATATGGTTAAATATTGCGAGAGGTAAGGTGTTTGATGTATACCCGCCGTCGTTTATGCTGACGATGTTCAAAATGTTTCCATTGTGCCTGAACCTGGGAGTTGGTTTCCAGTTCAGGGTTAGATTCTGCTTTTTCAATCCCCGCACCGCGAAAGGCATTGAAAACCTGATTGATCATTAATGAATTGAGTCCGAGCCCCTGTAATTCCGGCTTAACAGCGACCAGGTAAAGATCCGCGCGGTCGTTCTTTCGTAACGCCCTCAACAGGTGGATGATCCCAAAAGGAAAAAGCTTGCCCCCTGCCTTCTGCAATGCGCGGGAAAGCGAAGGCATCGTGATACCAAAAGCTACAACTTCATCCTTGTCGTTCAAAACCACCGGGACAAACTCGGGTTTGATGAAGCCAAAGTATTGCTTGGTGTAATCCTCAATTTGCTTATCATTTAGGGGCACAAACCCGTATAGATTACTGTAGGCTTCATTCAAAAGATCGAAAATCCTGTGGGCATAAGGCAGGATGTCTTTTTTGGATCTTGCGTTCAACATGTGCAGGTTATTACGCTTAAGTAGAATTTCCGATAATTTCAATATTTTCGGATCGAGCTCCTTCGGAACAACCAGCTCATACTCCACCCAATCTGTATCTTTGACGTATCCCAGCTTCTCCAACTGCTTTGGGTAATAGTCGTAATTGTAGATATTGATCATTGTGGGCAGCTCGTTAAAACCCTCAACCAACATACCAGCATGGTCCATATCGGAAAAACCCATGGGACCATGAACCGCGGTACAGCCCTTCAGGCGCGCCCAGTTCTCCACAGCTCCCATTAAGGCAGAAGCCACATCAGCATCATTGATGAATTCAATCCAGCCAAAACGCATGTAGGACTGGTTCCAATGACCACGATGCCCCTCGCTCAGGATGGCAGCGATACGCCCGACGATCTTTCCATCCTTGTATGCAAGCCAATAACGAGCTTCGCTGTATTCAAACGCAGCGTTCTTTTTGGCATCAAGGGTATTCCATTCATCTGTTTCCAGCGGGGGAATCCAAAAAGGGTTTTTCCGATAAAGTCTTTTTGGAAAGAGGATGAATTTCCGTAAATCCCGGCGGTTTTTTACTTCCTTGATCTCAATGGTCATACCTTGATGCCTCTTAACTGAATGGAATAATGTAGTATACAACACCGAATCTTATTGATAGTCGCTTTTTTTGTCCAAGGATTAATTAAGTAATTTGACTGAAAAATATTGTCTTGACCCCGGTTAATTGGATTCAAACTCTTGGAGTATCAGCAGGAAGTGTCTGACAACTTCGGGATCATAAAGTATTCCAGCGTTCTCTGAAAGATATTCTTTAATTTTCTGTGTTTCCCAGGCGGGACGGTAAGGTCTTCGGGAGCTCAGGGCTTCCCAGGAATCCACAACAGCGAATAACCTGGCAGCAAAAGGAATTTCCTCGCCGCGTAGACCTTTCGGGTATCCGGAGCCGTCCCAACGCTCGTGATGCGAGCAGGGGATATCCATACACGGCTTGAGAAAATCGATCTCAGAAAGCATTTCGCAGGCATACACAGGATGTTTTTGGATGATCTCCCACTCCTCTTTGGTGAGCGCGGTCGGCTTAAAGAGGATAACGTCAGGCACGGCCAGCTTGCCAATATCATGCAGAAGCGCACCACGGCGATAATTTTCCATTTCCGATTCCGGAACGCCCATGTGGCGGGCGAGTTTTTCAGTCAACGATACAACATTCTTTGAATGCCCTTCAGTTTCACGATCGCGGTATTCAAGGGCTTTTGCCCAACCTGCCAGGGTTCGATCATAGGCTTTTTCAAGCGCGCGATTGGCCTCGCGGGCTGACTTAATGTTGGACTCAAGCGAACCAACCATGTGCCAGACAATTGCCGAGGATGCCACAATGGCGATAACCAGGAAATAGAGATTGTCGCCCGGCTCAGAGAATTCCGGAGGGGGGATCTTTCCAGCAAGTTGATAGAAGTTAATGAAGACTAAAGCCGCAACAACCGATAACACAAAAAAGACCAGCGCTTTCCTTCCAAAAAAGAGGGTGCCTAAAACGATGAAGAAGGGATACAGGATGAGCGACGAATCCCACAAGCCGCCGCCAACGAGGATATTGATGAGAATGGTTACCCAGATTGCCACACAGAGAATGATGGCGGCGGTGGTGAAGTGACCCGCGCGATTGATGAAGAAGGTGACAAGGCAAAGAGCGGCGGTAACAGCGATCGCAGTGACAGGTATATAGGCGTTATATTGAAGAAGCTTGAGCCCATCCAAAAAAGCGACAAGGAACACCACGATAACAGAAAAGTTAAGGGATTGCCTGCGGTGAAGGATTTCTTCCGGAGAGAGCGAGGGGCGCATGGTAGTACCTCTTCTACTGATAACTATAAGTTTCCGGACGATTATGATTAATTATAGGAAACAATCTCTCATTTTCAACATAACGATAAGTATCTGCCCGATTTTTATACATAATTTATAAGAGGGAAAACCACCCCGAAGGGTGGTTTGTTTGTTATCCAACGTTCCCCATCAGGAGTTATTTACAAACCTTCAAAGAAAGTGCCGAGAGCCAGAAGAACAAACCCAGCGAAAGCGAACCAGAAAGCCAGCGGGCCAATTACAGGGATCGAAGCGGCTAAAAAGCCGATCAACCCAAGCACGCCTAAAATCACAGCGATAATCCAGGTTACATTTTTCGGTTTCGAAAGTTTCATGTTTCCTCCTAATTTTTTTTAAAAACACCACCCCGATTTGGAGAACATTGACAAGGCGAGTATAGCACATTGAAATTCCACTTTTCAATATTCCAAGCTTAAAAATAGGCGTGTAATCTATTATTGCTACAACCAGAATGTTTTTCCTATGCAAAGACCAAAAATCCAGCGAGCAAATGTTGAAAACGCGGCTGCCGGGATTCGTTTTTGTTTTTTTTTAAAAATGGGTTCGAATAATTCGAATATTCCACTTCAAAAGGACCCCAGGGGCGCATCTTTTTGGGGAACGAATGAGGAACGAACCCAGAGAATCAATCGACGGGTTTTCCAAGTCTTCAAATGTTAAAGATCAAAAATCAACTTTCCAGTGAAAGACTGGAAGGATTAATTTATTAGCTCCTAGAAATAGTATTGCACAATTGTTCGAAAATGGGACTTGCCAGTTTGGCAATTAATTAAGGCGAAACTTGCCAATTTGGCAAGTTTTTGTCGATTTCTAATCTATGCGCAATCCGATCATGGTCTTTCAAGCATAACCGACACACCATCTGAAAGGATGGACACGCCATTTTCGACGGTGAAAGCGTTTGCCCCTGAATAGGGAGAGGTTTCGCGGCTGTTCCAGAGGAGGACGGCGGGGTTAAGCTCCGCCCAGAGGCGCGGGGGAATGTAGGACACGTCTTCGGGAGCCAGGAGAAGGATATCCGGTTGATCAAACAGGTCGGGAAACTCCTCTTTGAGGAGGGCATAGTCAACGCCAGCGGGGATGAGCAGGGTTACCTGCCGGTATTCGAGGGCAAAGGCAGCGACCTCTGCAGATTCGCCAATCACGGTGAGAGACAAGCCCGGTTCAAGCTCAAGGGGTTCGCCAACGGGCAGAGCAGCCAGAGCGACACCCTCAGGAAGGACGAGTGAGTGCGCGCCTTCTGCAGGACGCAGAACAGCATTTGAGGTTAGCAGGGAATTGACCCTGACCATATCGTTGAAATCAGCCAGGGCGGATTCCTTGAGGGGACGGGTGAGGACCAGGGCATCGAGGTGGAACTGCCAGGGCGAAAGAAGCGGGGTGAGAGCTGCACTAGTCTCGCGGGCATCATCCTGAAGGTCGAAGAGCAGGGTATTGCCAGCGGGAGTTTGAACCACCAGGGAGGAAGACCCGCCAGTATCGACCAGACGCAGATGCAAGCGGCCATCGGGACGGTGGGCGATAAGAGACCAAACGGAAAAGCCACCAGCAGCAAGAAGGGTGATGATCCACAGGGACGCGGTACCCCCGAATTGTTTCTTGAAAAAATTACGCAGGAGAAACGCCAGCAGGACAATCAAAACAGCCAAAAGGATCCAGGTTGCAGCCGCAGGGTGAAGGGTCATGGAGGCTCCTTTTATCTTCGCGAGGGAAGTCACAATAAAATTGGTATACGCCAATAATGGCCAGGTGAACAGCGCGCAGAATTGTCCGAGCAGAGGATGGATGAAACCAGCGATCGTAGCAACCAGACCTGCCTGTAAAATGGCGGGCTGGACGGGTAATATGAGGGGGTTGGATAACAGCGAAATGAGAGAGATACGTTTGAACTGAAGTGCAATTACCGGGAGTGTGGTCAACTGGGCGGCCAGCGTGAATAGAAAATACTCGCTTACAGGACCAGAGATACGGGCGGCTTTCTCTTCACCCAGCCAATTAGCAACCCATTTCGAAAAACCTGCCTGCAAAGGAGAACCGAACACCACCAGACCCAGGACAGCCGTAAAGGATAATTGAAAACTGACATCCCAGGGCAAACGGGGATTGACGAGGCATAAAAGCGCAGCGGTAAAGAAAAGCGCATGATAACCGGACTGCCTCCGCCCGATGAGATGGGCTATTGCTGCGGTGGAAGCCATGATTGCAGCCCGAATGACGGAAGAAGAGCCATCCACAAAAACGGTATAGACCGTGATGATACAAATGGCCGCCAACACTCCCCACAACCGTGGAAAAACCCGGGAAAGGGAAAAAATCAACAATGTGGCGATGAGGGTCATGTTGAAGCCGGATATGGCGATGATATGGGAAGTTCCATTATCGCGAAAGGCGGTTTTTAAGGATGGAGGAATATCATTTTCCAGACCCAAGAGAATGCCGTTGAGCAGACCGGATTCCGGCTGAGGCATGAGGGAAAGAATCACGAGACGAGCGCGTTCCCGGAAAGCAATCAACCATCGGCGAAACCCGATGCCATTCTTTTCTCCTACTTTTTGAACCTCTGCCGGGTAGTAGATCACCGACTGGATGCCCTGGCGGGCCAGGTAATCTTTATAGGAAAATCCCGGAAAAATGGAAGGGGTTCGGGGCCTGCCGAGGAACAACAGCTGATCGCCATATTGCCACTGACTCCAGCGGGGCAGGGTCACCAACGCCGAACCGGAAATCTGCCGGGTAGAAGCGAGAGTGTCAGCGGAAGAAATATTGGTTAGCTCGGTGAACGTAATCTTGTAACGGATATCGTCAGTGCGGATCTCGGGCGGAGCGGAAACCGTTCCCACCAGCGAATACTCACCGCGATCGTTGTACCATACAAGGCGGGACGGATCTGCCGGCGGGACTGACGACAGGTAACGCAGCGATCCCAGGCAGAAGAGAAACAAAATCATTCCAGGGGTAACCCTGGCGGCGGCTTGAAATCGCTGCCAGGATGAAAACCGATTCAGGCAGACCCGATCCAGGATCGAAAAAATGAACGCAAGGGCAGCGGCGATGCCCCACACCAAACAGGATCCCCCGACGGACTTTGCCAGCAGGATACCAGCGATGAAGGCAGCGGAGAGCCAGAGAAGGGGCAAAGGTCACCTGCGCCTAAACTGGATAGAGAGGCTTGAGATTGGATGAATCTTCGAGACACACGCATAATGCACGGGGCAGGCGGAGACCTTAAAAAGCCTACCGTTTGCACGAGGCGGCAAGAAAAAGGGTTTGCTATGGAGCTGCATGAATACTGATAAGTATAGGGTTAAAACGCCTGATAGACAAACGGAGCGGCAGCATCGGTGAAAAGGGAAGCAAGAATGGCGGCGAGAAGGATGAGCATGACCAGCAGCTGGAGCCAGCGCGGGAGGTCCCAGAGTTCTTTTTCTCCTTGAGGAGCGCGCAGGAGCAGGTCAAAGCCAACTGCCAGGGCGAGCAGGAGCAGCAGAATGGGATTGGGAAGGTTGAGAGGACTCCAGGAAAGCCAATCGGCATTGGCGGTGATGTAACGCTTGAAAAGGAAGAAATCGGGGCGGACCCAATGGACCATGCCCTGCAGGTAAGCCCAGGCAGCGGGCAACTCCATGCGGAAAGGGAGCCAGGCAAGCACAGCCAGGGTGAATGTGACGACGATTCCGAGAAGGTTACGCCAGCGCGGGCGCTGGTCTAGCGGAAGGGAAGGGCGGACAATGGAAGGCAAGCGCTCAATAATTTGATAGAGACCGTGCAGCCCGCCCCAAAAGAGGAGATTCCAGCCCAGACCATGCCACATGCCGCTGACGAGCATGGTGACGAGAGGCGGCACGACCAGGTTGATGAAATGCCCTCGATCCGGCAGGCGCTTAAGGAGGGCGCGGGAAACGGGAAAGAAGAGGTAATCGCGCAACCAGGCGGAAAGGCTGATGTGCCAGCGATTCCAGAACTCGGTGAAATTGCGCGAGAAATAGGGGAGGTTGAAGTTGGGACCGAGATCGATGCCGAACCAAAGGCTGATGCCGCGGACGATGGCAGTATAGCCGGCGAAATCATTGAAAAGGGCGAAAGCATAAGCGAGGAGGTAGAGAACGAGGTGCTGCCCGGCATAATTCACCGGAGCCGTGAAGGCATCGGTTGGGATGAGGCTGAAAAGGGGGTTGGCGAGGACCAGCTTGCGCAGCAAGCCGAGGGCGAAGAGCGAAAAACTGCGGTTGAAGAGGGGGCGGTCAAAAGGCAGCGGGGCTGCGAGACGGGGGAGGAAGAGGCGGGCACGCTCAACGGGACCGGAAAGCAGCTTGGGGAAGTAGAGGGTATAAACGCCGAATTTTACGAGGTCACGTTCGGCTTTAAGACGCTGGTTGGCAACATCCAGCAGGTAGGAGATCATCTGGACGACAAGGAAAGAGAGCCCAACGGGCAGGAGAATCTGCAAGGCGGGAGTGGTTTGATTACCAAATAAACGCTGGAGGGGCGGAAGGAAGAAATGGTTGTATTTGAAAACGAAGAGAACGAGAACATTGAAAATGATGCCGAAGATCTTCCAGGCAGGCTTACCGCTGGCAAGGGATCTTTCGACCCGGAGACCAAGCCAGAAGTTGACCAAGCCGAAGAGGGCAAGGATGAGGATGAACTGCCAGTTCCAGACCAACAGGAAGGCAGCAGAGATGAGGAGCAGCCAAGGCAGGCGGAGCCGGGCAGGCATGCGCCTGAAAACGAGGGCGGCGGCAAGGGCAGAAATGAAGAATAGCAGGGAAGTGACAGCCATGGCTATCTACGCTCCAGGCAGAAACCCTCATTTTGACAGAGGAGGTTGAACTGCTTCCCAAGGAGGGTGGAATACTGCGCAGCCCCCCGGCTATTCAGGTGGTGATCATCTGAACGACCGTTCAACGGGATGAGGTTCGGGTCGATGGGCGGGATGAAGGTTCCGCCGTTTTTCAGGATGAAATCTTCTATAGTGACCAGATAATCCGTGTGAACCTGCTCACCTCCAAAGTACTGGTAAAACCCCGGATAAGCGGGGAACTCGGTGACAAGAATGTAGGTTCCTTTATTGAACAACATGAGCATGCTCATCAGGCTTTCGAGACGCTGGTCAGCGATCGAGTAGTTGCCGTAAAGAGCAAAGAACTCGCGATCCTGCGGGTCGGCAGGGTCAGGCAATTCACCTGTGAACTCTGTTTGCTGAATCTCCGGCTCATAACCATCGAGGCGGGTGTTATCAAGACGGCGCAGATTCTGGAGGTATGTATCTAAAAAGTCGGCGCGCGGCCACTGGCGCAACGGGAGAAGCATTTGAAGGGCAGCGGAATGATCCACAGCCCAACCAATCGGAGACTTTTGACTTATACGGTAACGCAGCCATTCGTTCTCGAGGAAGGTACGCGCGGTATCATCGCCATTGCCGGCGAGATAATCACGCATTTCGGTGAAATAGATGATGGCAAGCGGGTGGTAGGTATCGACGAGTAATTCCGCAAGGTCTGCCATTGGAACAACCGTGAGACCCTCGACGCCGAAATTGAACACACGCAGCGGGGGATCGGAGAGGGTTAACTGGCTGGAAAAAACAGCCGGGTCGATGCCGGTGTTGACCATGGAACTGCCCAGGAGGATGACATCGACCCCGCCATTCTGCCGGACGAATTCTGCAAGCTTTTGCCACTTGATCTCAAACTGGGCGTGGTAATTGCCATAAGACCGCAAGGGGAAAATCCGGGCGGCAAGGTGAGAGCGGGCGAAGATTTCGAGACCGCTGAAGAGCAGAATAACAATCAGAATCGGCAGGAGAACAGTCGTGAGAAAAGAAAACTCCCGGCGAACGGGCTGTGAAGGTACGGTCCTGGTGGGGAGCCTGGTAGGCATTGACCTCCGCGTTCAGGAAGCGGGAGCAGCGCGGTTTTTCTGTGCCTGCAATTCTTTCAGGCGGGGATGACCGGCGTAGAAACCATGATATTTTTCGGGCATCATCAGGGCAATCTGGCACATGATTTCAGTGGTCAACTTTTCGAGCTGCCCAGCGCGGTCACCGCGATCCATCACCGGGGCGGGGATGGCAGGACCGTATTCGACAAGGATGCGGGGACGCTTGAGATGTTTGAACTGCACGATGGCATCTTCCGTACCGGTGATGGCAACCGGGACAATGGGGACGCCGGCACGGATGGCAAGCATGGCGGTGCCGGGTTTTCCTTCGAGCATTTGCGAGGTAACGCTGCGCGTTCCTTCGGGGGCGATGCCAACCGCTTTGCCGGATTTCAGAGCTTCAACGGCTTTGCGGAATGCACCAAAATCAGCGGTATCGCGGTCAAGCCAGATGCCGTTGGCAGTGATGATGAACCAGCGGATGAACGGATACTTGAGGTACTTTGTTGTAACAAGGGCAGTCATATCCGGGCGGTTTGGGGTGATGAAGAGCGAAGGAATGTCCATCCGGCTCATGTGGTTGGTGGCCAGGAGGACACCGCCAGCGGCAGGAATGTTGGCTTCGCCTTTGAATTCGATACGGGTTAATCTCTTCATTAAGTAGGTAATGAGACGGCGAAACTTGTGAGCCCGTTCTTCTTTTTGCATTTCGGTCAATTCTTTTTTCATTGTATGATCTCTAACCCCTTGAGGATAATACTAATTGATTAATTTTACTCCATCCAAACGGGTAAAAAAGTAATGCCAGGGGATGAACACCTGGCATTGTACTCATAAGAACACCGATCTTAGAATAGCGATTCGTGAGGATGGCGCTCGTCAACAACTGCCAGCCAATAGGAAGCAGCTGCCCCGACCACGAAGAGGAGGGCACAGACTGCAATGGTCCAGCCGGTGACCCCGGATGGGATGATGGCGGCGGTGGATCCGACCACGATGCCCAGGATGAGATGGTACATGAAGGCATAGTGACGTTTAAAGAGCCAGTTGATGAGCTTGGCAAAAACGACGATGATGATGACAACGCCAAGGATGAGAGGGAGGATAACCCCGAAATCAAGGGATTTGATGCCGCTGGCCATAGGCTGATAAAGACCCATGTAAATGAGAAAATTGGATGGACTCATACCGGGGACGACCAACCCGAGCCCGGTGAGCGCGCCACTCATCACCCAGATCCAGAAATTGGGGGCAACGGTGACGCTGCGGATGGTCTCTAGCCAGTTCATGAGGAAGAAGGTGCCCACGGCGATGACCGCGAGCAGAATCCAGTGCCATGATTTGCGACCTTCCCTGCCGGCAGTTTTGATGAGAGAAGGGAAGGTTCCAGCGATGAAACCGATGAAGAGCCAGGTGAACTGACTGGCAAAATGAGTGAAAGCGTAATCAACAACAGCGGAGAACGCAACAATGCCGAGAACACCGCCAATGCCGACCGGCAGGAAAAAGCGGATATTCTGCATGAACTTGTGGCGGATGTTGGCAAGGAAGCGCAGGAGAGGTTCGTAGATGCCGAAAACCACGAGGAGCACACCACCGGACAAGCCTGGAGTGATGGCACCAACGCCTGCAAGAACACCTTTTACCAACCGGATGAACCATTCCAAAACACCCTTTGATTTGGCCGGAGGGGAGATCAAATCCTCCCGGGGAGGAGTAGTATTCTTCTGTAAATCGGATTCGCTCATAGTGTTTCCCTTGTCTTGTGATTAATGTTTACCCCGGGATTTAACAGGGGCGGCATAAAAACCTTCCTGAGAACCCAGACATTATAATTTATTCCAGTGCTCCCTGAGGCAGCGGAGGAAGAACCGGGGGTGGAAGCGGAGAGGAGTTTTGGCGACGCAGATGGCGATTAATGAGAACCAACAGCGAGATGAGCGCGAGAATGAGCAAACCCATTACCGCGATGGCGATATAGGACAAGACGGGGGTTGAGGGCATTGGCAAAAGACCATCCATTTGAGAAATTCCCACAAGGATGGCACTGGCATTCCACAACCCGTGGACGAAAACCACCAGCAAGTAAGTGAGAACTACCCGACGTATTTTTCCATCCTGCCAGGTGCTGGTGAGCGCCCAACCGGAGAGCCCGGCGGTGGTGATGTGAAGCAGGGTCGTGCCCACGCGCGCACCTGCGAGGGCAAGCCAGGATTCCCCGGCTACAGCGGTCATGGCAAAGAGACTCTCGACGATCGAAAAGGCGGCGCCGCTGACCATGCCGGCGATGAAACCCTCCGCGGGAGACCAACGGCGTTTCACAAACAGCCAGAGGGCAAGAGGTTTCAATAACTCCTCTACCAGTGGAACAACCAATGCGATGGCAGCAAAGAGCGAAGCAATCACGCCGGGATTCTGCAAAAGTGGTTTGAACTGCTCGACAATCAACGGCAGGGAATCCATGTTCATGACCATGAGGTTTTGAAAAGAGTTCAGCAAGGCGGTGTATTCAGGGATGCGTTTCAAGAACGCCACAAGGACGCCCGCGCCCAGGATTAACAGGATTACCTCAATGAGAATGATGACTGGTACCGAAACAAACGCGCCAAAATTGAAAAGCCCCCATTGTTTCTGGCGGGTGATGCGCGGCAGTTTCCGGCGACCAAGTTCAACGAGCCACCAGGCGGGAAGGACAACGAACAGGCTGTTGGCAAAAACCATAAAGACAGAGGACGGCGGGTTAAAGGCAGGCAATGTGGTGAGTAACCCAAGAGGAACAAGGATAATCAGCGAAAGGGAAGCAGATAGGAACCCACGATCGTTCTGGAGTGGAGATTCTGCTGCATGGGAAAGCCGGCCGATGGAAAATACGATCGATGGGATGGCAGAGAGACCGAAAGCCAGGCACAGCCAGGCTGCATAATAAACGGTTTTAGTTGTGCCCAGTTGTGCCTGAGCGCCCGCAACTGCCAAGATCACCATCGCCAGCGTGGTGACCAATGACAATCCAAGGGTTACCAAACCCAGGATCAGCTGTAGGATGGTGGGGGTATTCGATGAACGAGGAGCGGATTCCAATTTAATATTCCTCAATGGTGATGGAGAGAATGGCATCAGCGGCGATAAGGATCTGGTCAGAGGAAGGATTGCGCGGGCGTAACATGGAAAGCACGTCCAGCCCCTCGATGACCTGACCGAAAATGGTGTACTGCCCGTCCAGATCAGGAACGGCGGTGTAGGTGATGAAGAACTGGGAGCCGTTGTCGTTATTGCCGGTATTGGCCATGCCGACAACGCCGGCTTTATCGAAGCGCAATTCCGGGGTGACCTCGTTAGTGAAGGTGTATCCTGGTCCACCCAGGCCGGAATTGGAAGGATCGCCGGCTTGCGCCACAAAACCGGGGATGACCCGGAAGAATGAAGAGCCTGCGAACCAGTTGCTGCGCACAAGATGCACGAAGCTGTTGACCGCCCAGGGAGCCTGTTCAGGATAAAGTTCGATGACGATTTCACCCTTTTCAGTGGTGATGGTGGCAATGTAGGTCTTTTCAGGATCGATGACCATTTCGGGGCAGGCAGCGTCACTCTTCTCGGGGAGCTTGAAATATTCAACGATTCCGCTAAGGGTTTCGAGGTCGGTGCGACCCTGGTAGCGGATCTTATTGAAGAGAAGGGTAGGAGTTGCATTAATGTTGCTTGCCAGGGCAGAGGCTTGAGCAAGGTTTACCTTCTGGACAATGGCATCTGACACCAGGTCGACCATAAACTGGTTGGAGTTGAGGTTGAGAGACTTGGCTTTATCCTTAAGCCAGGTTTTGAAATCCTCTGTTGAAAGACTGGACCATTCCGCCTGTCTTTCGAACAAGAGGTCGTGCATCTGCCAGAATTTCTTCTGCAAACCGGCAGCCTCAGCCGCCTGAGATGCAAGGGCAGCGTTCGGATGAATGCTGGAGAGAGGAAAATGGCGGAAAATAACGCGAACATCATCGGGATAGGCTTCTTGGAGAGCTTTTATCGCCGGGGCAGCTTTGGCGCAGTATGGACATTGAAAATCACTGTATTCGTAAATGGTGATTGATGCTGATTCCGGTCCGAGAGACCATTCTTCAGGCGCGACGGAGGGGTAAAGGGCTTCGGACTCTGCAGAAACCACCGGAACGATCAGCGCAGGTTGACAGACAGCGGGATCGCTGGCGGCAAAGGCGATCGTTGGAGTGATCGAGGTATCCGGGGCGGTTTTTTGCAGCGCAGCCTGAGTCTGTTGAGCGGGGATATCAGGGGTAGACGTACTGGCGATAAACGCAGCAAGGCTGGGAGTGGATTGAACCGGCGGGGTGACATCGGCAGGGTTCTGCCTGGAGATGAAGATGAACACGAGAAGCGAGAGCAGTACAACCCCGAGGGCAGCAAGGAGGATAAAACTGCGTTGCATCCTGGCGGGAACCGGACTCTCCTGACCATTCCCGGTTTTGGCGGCGTTGATCAATTCCCGGATGACTTCCTGTTTGGAGGGCTCTTCAGTCTCTGGAATGCTCTCTTCTCCGATGAAGGTTTTATAGGTCTGGTCGTAGGCTTCGCGGCGGATGGGATCTGTGAGGGTTTCATAAGCCTCGATGAGGTCGCGGGTCTTTTCTTCAGCCCTCAGTTTCTGATCAGGTTCGGAGAATTTCTCGGGCTGCCAGATGCGAAGAAGTGATTTGTACTGTTTTTTGATCTGGGAGTCTGTTGCGTCAGGGAAGATTTCCAGGATCTGGTAATAGTTTTTCATAGCCCTACTTTCATTGACCAATAAAGATGATCATTAAGTAATGAATTATAGTTTTGAGGATATTGCAGCCTGGATATCGGATTGAACCCGGTCGGGTTTCTGGCGGGCATCGATGATGCGCCAGCGGTCCGGTTCTTCGGTGGCCATTTTCAAATACCCCTGTCGCACGCGTTGGTGGAAAGCCAGTTGCTGGGCATCGAGGCGATTCCACTCTCCACCGCCGATACGGCGCCGCTTGAGACCCTCTTCCACATCCACGTCGAGGAGGAGGGTGAGATCAGGGACAAGCCCGCCGGTGGCAAAGTGTAGGATCTGCTTGAGGATGGCGAGGTCCAAACCGTGCCCGTAGCCCTGGTAGGCAAGGGTGGAATCCGCATAGCGGTCGCTGATGACCACCAAGCCTTTTTCAAGGCTCGGGCGGATAACTTCCTCGACGATCTGGGCGCGGGCGGCGCAGAAAAGCAGGATCTCAGCGCGCGGACTCATCATGGTGTTTTCCATGCGCATGATGACCTCGCGGATCTGATCACCGATGAACGTGCCGCCCGGCTCACGGGTGGTAAGCACCTGGCGGCCCTGCTGGCGAAGGAATTCTGCCAGATCACAAATCTGCATTGACTTGCCGCTGCCTTCGGGTCCTTCAAGGGTGATGAACATAACTGCTCCTGCCTTAATCGCGGAAAATGCGAACGCGGCGGTTGGGATCCTTGCCATAGGAATGGGAGACCAGCTGCGCCTGGCGAGCCATTTCGTGCTGAATGCGGCGGACGGTGGATGAGGCCGGGGGAAGGTCAACCCAGCGCTGACCGCTGAGGACTGCCTGGATGGCAGATTCTGTCTGGTGAGTGACCTCTTCGTAATCCGAGCTGATGGGCTCTGAGGGCAGGTTGAACATTTCTGCAAGAGACTGCTCGATCTGGTTGATGGTATTGGCTCGCAAGACGAAGATGGGAATACCGCGGTTCTCAGCATCCAGGATCGGTTGCTGGCGGGAACGGTAATAGGCGCGGAGGGTCATCATCAAATCGGCGTCATGAACATCCCGGGCGATGAGCGCGGGTACACCCAGGCGGTGGGCTGCCTGCAGCAGGCGATTGCGAGCTACGCCATAGGCGAAGACGCGCACAGTTTTATTAGGTAGCCGCGAGGCTTTTGATTCAGCATAGGCATCTGCGGAATCATTGAAGGATTCAAGGGTCACTTCAGGGCGCTGGCGGTTGGGAACATGCGGCTGGGGAGTGTGATTATCAGTTCCATTGGTAAAGGTACGGCGGGTTCCCTGTGCCATTCCACGAGTGCGGGGGGAAACGGCAGGTTTTTCAATGTGAATCTCGTCCTGGGCATCACGCCAGCGAATTTCAGGTTGAACGGGAAAACCGCGGACAAGCGTATCGACCACCTCTGCCACATCCGGGTGGACCGCAAGGCGATCGCGTTCCTGCAGCTCTACGAGGACATCAAACGTGGGAGGCGAACGCCGTTCGAGCACGGTCTTTTGCGTACCGCGCCGGCGGGCTTCTTCGTCGGACAGGGTGACGGATTCAATGCCGCCGATGAGGTCCGAGAGGGTAGGGTTTAATAGAAGGTTCTCAAGGGTGCGCCCGTGAGCTGTGGCCACAAGCTGAACACCGCGCTCGGCGATGGTACGAGCAGCGAGGGCTTCGAGTTCGCGGCCGATCTCATCAATGACGATGACCTCGGGGTTGTGATTCTCAACAGCCTCGATCATCACTTCGTGCTGGAGGGAGGGAGTGGCCACCTGCATGCGGCGGGCTTTGCCGACAGCGGGGTGGGGCACATCGCCGTCACCACCGATTTCATTTGACGTGTCAACGATAATGACCCGCTTGGTTTCCGCAAGGATACGGGCTGCCTCGCGAAGCATGGTGGTTTTTCCGATGCCGGGTTTTCCGAGCAGGAGGATACTTTTGCCGGACTCCACCAGGTCCTGGATGATTTCAATGGTGCCGTAAACAGCACGACCAACCCGGCAGGTAAGCCCAACGATAATATTGTGGCGGTTACGGATGGCTGAAATACGATGAAGGGTGCGCTCAAGACCTGCGCGGTTATCGGCGTCAAATTCGCCGATACGGGAGACTACGTGATCGATATCCGCACGGGAAACCTCTTCCTTGCTCAATTCCAATTCGTGGTCGACAAACCGAGCCATCGGGGCGCGCCCAAGGTCAAGGATTATTTCCAGTAAATTTTCACTATTATTGGCTTTTTTGACGGCATCCACAATGCGCGGCGGAAGAACGGCCATCAACGCGTGGAGGTCATCAGTAATTCTTTTTTGCGTCATACACTATCCTTATGCTTTATTTTAGTCCGTTTTTGTTTTCGGGAAGCGTATCGCCGGGAGCGAGATTCCGCAGAATGGGAACGGTGGGTTTTGCCTGGCGGGCATCAGCGCGAGCGCGCTGTTCATTGGTGACTGCTGCTTTTTGGCTGACTGCAAGATGTTTGACCAGCAGCATAAACTGCCCGACGGGCTGCGCCCCGAGGGTTTCGAGCGGGCTGTTCAACCAGGACTGATGGGATCTAACCCGGATATACACAGAGCGGGCTGGATCAGAGAACTTTTCAAAGAGGTCCTGAAGCAGCAAAGCCGGCTCTTTTAGAGAGGGATGTAAAACCGGAACCAGATATGTTCCAAGAGAACCGGATTGGTAGTTCACCCAGGCGACGATTTCGTTGTTAACAGAATACACAAGCCGGGCGTCTCCGTTGGGTTGATAAGGCTCTGCGGCCTGTTCAAGAGGAGGAGTGACATTCTGGTAAAGACAGCGAATTTGTACTTCGTCTTTAGGTAAGGCTTGCAACCAGGCAGAAAGCTTTTTGTTTGAGGAGCTTGAACTTTGCGGGATGCGCCAGACTGTTTCAATGCCATAAGCAGAAAATCCAGCGTGACGAAAAGGCTCGAACAGCAGGGAGGAGTCTTCAACTTCGGCCAGAAGATTAGTCGCCCGGCTAACGCCTGCCTGATAACTTAGAAAATCGATCAGGGCAAAAAGCCCAGCATTGGGATAGGCATCTTCCAACTGCAGGAAAGATAACCTGGCAAGGCGACTTTCTGGAGGATGGATGAATTGACCGAGCATGTGGGCAGAATCGGAAGTAGCCTCAACAATGGCGGTCTTCCGCTCTGATGTTTCAAACAAGGATGCTGCGATAGGGGCAAGGCTGGCAGGATTGCCATGGACGAGAAGATGAGCGTGATCTAGGCAGATGGTCTGCTGATGATGAAGCAGCAGAGTAGGGAGATCGTACCAGGCGAGGAGACGAACGTCTATTTTGCCAACTCCAGGAAGTAACTGTGAAAGCGGAAATCCGGGGTGAGTTCGGGGTGGAAGGAGGTGGCCAACCACCTCTGCTGGCGAGCAGCAACGATACGCCCATCATCTAGCGCGGCAAGGACCTCGACCCCTTTACCAATGGATTCGATCAAGGGGGCGCGGATGAAGACTGCATGGTAATAGGGGTTTTCACCATGGGAGTTCACCAGTGCCGGGACACGCAAATCCACCTCGAAACTATCGACCTGGCGTCCAAAGGCATTACGGGCAATAACAATATCCATAACACCGAGAAGGGTTTGTGTCTTACCGGCGTCGCGGGCAAGGAAAATTGCGCCAGCGCAGGTTCCCCATACTGCGTGATCACGTGAGAATTCCCGCAAGGCGGGGGTCAGACCAAAGGCATCGGAGAGTTTGCCGATCGTGGTAGACTCACCACCCGGGATGATGAGACCCTGCAGTCCATCCAAATGCGAAGGAAGACGCACTTGGCTAACCTGAACCCCCAGGCTTTCAAGAACAGCCTGGTGTTCAGCGAAGTCTCCTTGGAGCGCCAGAACACCGATTCGCATATAGGATTACCAGCCGCGCGAGGCGATCTTATCGCCATCCGGCATGGTGGAAATCTGCCGCCCGACCATGGCTTCTCCAAGATTGCGGGAGACTTCAGCAAGAATGGCAGGATCCTTGTAATGAGTAGTGGCTTTGACGATGGCGGCTGCCCGTTTGGCGGGGTCACCGGATTTGAAAATGCCTGAACCAACAAAGACACCGTCAACCCCCAACTGCATCATAAGGGCAGCATCCGCAGGAGTGGCAATACCACCGGCGGCAAAATTGACTACCGGCAGGCGACCCAGAGTACGGACTTCCATCACCAGTTCGAAAGGCGCGCCCATCTCTTTGGCGAAAGCCATAACTTCTTCTTCGGGCATATTCTGCAATTTGCGAATGTCACCAAGGACTGCGCGGGCATGACGCACGGCTTCAACCACATCGCCGGTGCCTGCTTCACCCTTGGTGCGGATCATTGCAGCGCCTTCGCCGATGCGGCGCAGGGCTTCACCAAGATTACGGCAACCACAGACAAAAGGAACTTTGAAATCATGTTTATAAATATGATGGGCTTCATCCGCGGGAGTGAGAACCTCGGATTCGTCGATGTAATCAACCCCGATGGATTCAAGGATCTGAGCTTCAACAAAATGACCGATCCGGCATTTTGCCATTACGGGTATGGTGACTGCTTCCATGATCTTCTGAATCATATCCGGATCGCTCATGCGGGCAACGCCGCCGTCGGCGCGGATATCAGCAGGGACTCTTTCCAGTGCCATGACGGCGCAAGCGCCGGCATCTTCGGCGATCTTTGCATGATCGGCGTTGACCACATCCATGATCACTCCACCTTTTAACATCTGTGCAAGACCTTTTTTTACTTCGAACGAACCAGTTTTCTGTTCCATCTTACTTCCTCCGGTAATCACTCTTCATATTTAAGCCATATGAGAGCATCATGCTTAGCAACCGTCATTCTACCATGCGAACGGATACTCATCAACCAAACAAAAAGCCCCCGGAATTCCGGGGGCTTTGAAGTTCACGAGGACTATTTGACCACTTCGAATTTGCTTCCGGGGGCGCCGCAAATCGGGCATTTTTCTGGAGCTACCCGCTTGTGAGTGTACCCACAGAACGGACAAATGTAATAATCATATTCTTCACCAGGTTTACCTAGCGCGGCAAGAGCTTCCTTGTAAAGCATTTCATGGACCTTTTCGGCTTCATTCGCCCAGGTAAAGGAACGCAATGCTTTGGAATTCCCTTCAGCTTCGGCGTCTTTTATGAAACCGGGGTACATCGAAGTATTTTCATAATGCTCACCTTCGATAGCAGATTTGAGGTTTTCCTCGGTGGTTTTCACTTCGCCGGCTGTACGGAAATGGGTGAGGGCATGCACAGTTTCAGCGGCAGCAGCAGCCCTGAAAAGACGGGCTACCTGGGGAAATCCGTCTTCGTCAGCTTTTTTTGCGAAGGCAAGATACTTTCGGTTCGCCTGACTTTCACCGGCGAAAGCCGCCATTAAATTATCATTAACACTAGGCATATTGATCTCCTTATTTTGGCTGAATTATTTAATTCTACCCCCGATATCAACAGCAAACAACCAGTTGATTTGCACCCTTGACAAAGGGAGCAAACGGTATACAATGATACAAAGATACAATAATACAATGCGACAATGATACAAAGAAAGGAGCCGGAATGTGAATTCTTTAAATATACTGCTGGATTTTGGCTCAAACGAACCCATCTATGCTCAGATCGTTGACCAGGTGCAAATGCAATTAACCACCGGTGAGCTTAGGCCGGGGGAGCAGTTACCGACGGTCAGGCAGTTAGCTTCTGAATTGCGCGTGAACTTTAACACGATCGCACGCGCTTACCGGCTTTTGGATGAGGCGGGGATGATCTCGACACAACGCGGCAGGGGCACCTACCTGCTGGAGTATGACGAAACCAAAGGAACAATGGTACGGAAGGAGTCAATGGAGGATCAACTTGAACGAACAATTCACTCCCTGGTTAAACAGGGATACGGCAAAAATGAAATACGCACAACCTTTTCAAAAATTCTTGATTCAACAAGTGAGGAAAAATGAACCCCAAAAGTGATAACAGAACCGACAACAGTAGCAGTGATGGCTTCAACCTGTATCGATCGCCAGTCACGAAAAAAACCTCCAGTGCTGCCGACCAACACATTAATGGGATCTCAATGACCATCCTGATCCTCTTCATCGTTGCCGGAGTGGTGGCGGCAATTATCATGGACGAAGCCGGTCTCGAAGACTGGAAAATCTTTGCGGTATTTGGTCCGCTGATGTTGATCGGCTTTATCCTGTTCTTTGCCATCCAGGTGGCGCGCCAGTGGGAAAAAGCCGTTGTCCTGCGCATGGGCAAGATTCGCGGGCTTAAAGGACCGGGAATGTTCTGGATCGTTCCCGTCCTGGATACCATCACAACCTGGATCGATCAGCGAGTTATGGTAACCCCGTTCTCCGCTGAAAAGACACTCACGCGCGATACTGTTCCGGTGAATGTGGATGCAGTGCTCTTCTGGCTGGTATGGGACGCCGAAAAGGCAGCCCTTGAAGTGGAGAATTACCGGAACGCCATTGCCTGGGCAAGCCAGACCGCCCTGCGTGAGGTAATCGGGCAGATGACGCTGGCGGATATCCTGGTGGGGCGCGCCAAGATGGATGCTGACCTGCAGCGGATCATCGACGAACGTACGACACCGTGGGGCATCACCGTACAATCCGTGGAAATCCGAGATGTGGTGATCCCCACCGACCTGGAAGATGCCATGTCGAGACAGGCGCAGGCAGAACGCGAACGGCAGGCAAGGGTGATCCTGGGAGAATCAGAAATGCAAATCGCCTCAAGTTTTGCAGACGCAGCGAAAGCCTACCAGGACAACCCAACCGCATTACACCTGCGGGCAATGAACATGCTCTTTGAAGGTCTCAAGCAAAAGGGCGCGCTGGTGATCGTTCCTTCCAGCGCGGTGGATACAATGAACCTGGGAGGATTAACCGGACTCACTACAATGGCACAAACTGAAATGGATAAGACCAAATAATCGAGAAATTCCCGGGTGTCAATAACCAACCGGGACGGGAGAAAAGAATGGATGAAATTGCACAACTCAAGGAATGGATACCATTATTAATTCCGGTCGTAATCCTGGAACTGGCATTAATGGCAGCGGCATTGATCGACCTGGTCAGGCGCGAGAAGACCAAGGGACCCAAATGGATGTGGATACTGATCATTGTGCTGGTGAACCTCTTCGGACCGATCGTGTACTTTTTGATCGGGAGAGAAGAATGACCGCCATCCGGGTAAACAAACTTACAAAAGTATACGGGAAGGTTCGGGCACTGGATGGACTGGATCTGGAAATCCCTACAGGTTCGGTGTATGGATTCCTGGGTCCAAACGGGGCGGGAAAGACCACTACCTTACGCATCCTGGCCGGGCTGGCTAAGGCAACGTCTGGCAGCGTGGATATTGCAGGTAAGGTGATGGGAAGGGGCAACCCCAAGCCATCGGCAAAGGTAGGATACCTGCCGGAAGAGCCTGCATTCTACGGCTGGATGACCCCGATTGAGTTCATGAGCTACGCGGGTGAAATATTTGATGTTCAAGGAAAAGCATTAAAAGAGAGAATCAGCACACTACTTGAGCTGGCAGGGCTGAACGAAGTGAAAAAGCGGCGGATCGGGGGATTCTCACGCGGAATGCGGCAGCGACTGGGAATTGCCCAAGCACTGATCAACCAACCAGAGATCCTGCTGCTGGATGAACCCGTCAGCGCACTGGACCCTACGGGACGGAAGGAAGTGCTGGAGCTCATCGAGTCCCTGGCGGGCAAGTGTACCGTAGTCATGTCCTCTCACATTCTCGCGGATGTAGAGCGGGTATGTGATACCGTGGCAATCATTGATCACGGCAAATGCCTTGTTCAGGATAAGAAAGCAGCCTTGATGGAGCGGTATGCCACCAATGTTGTGGAGTTGGAAATTGACCCGAGGGAAGGAAGATCAATTAATGACTGGAAACAGGTCATATTTGACCTAAAAGGCGTGAATAAAGGTACGCTGGATGGTTATACCTTGAGAATGAGCGTTGAGGATGTGCATATCGCACTGCACTCAATACTGGAACGGCTGGCTCAGGATAATTTACCCATTGTACGATTGGAACAGGTGAAACCCTCACTGGAGGATGTGTTCATGAAGCTGGTTAATCACGGGAAGGAGGGGATATGAAATTCTTCACCGCCTTCCGAAAAGAATGGCTTGAACTTGTGCGCACAAAGAGAATGCTCATCGCCCTGGTTGTTCTGGTTCTGTTTGGAATGACCTCGCCGTTACTGGCAAAAATGACCCCCGAGATCATGACCCTGGTACCCGGCGGAGAGCAATATGCCGGGCTTATCCCGGAACCGACGATCAATGACGCTGTTGCCCAGTATGTGAAGAACATTGCCCAGTTCGGGATCCTGCTGGCACTGCTTTTCGGGATGGGAAGTGTGGCAAGCGAGAAGGATAAAGGAACGGCCGCCATGGTGTTGTCGAAACCCATGCCGCGATTCATATTCCTGGCCGCAAAACTAGCTGCCTACACCCTGCTGTTCTTAATCGCAATCGGCATCGCCGGCGCAGCCTGTTACTACTATACCTACGTGTTGTTCGGGAAACTGGACTTACTCAAGTTTGCCGGGATGAACAGCCTGATCCTTCTGTACATTCTGGTGTATGTAGCGCTTACCGTGTGCTTCTCGACGCTTACGAGAACCCAATATATTGCCATCGGGATGGGATTTGGCGCGTTGATCCTTTTTGGCATCATCAGTGCAATCCCCGGATGGGGAGTGTATACACCGGACCTGTTGATCGCCAACGCCGGATTGATCGGAACCGGCAAGACTGTAGAAAATTGGGAAGGACTCTGGACAAGCTTGGGACTAATCGGCTTCAGTGTGCTAGGGGCATGGCTTGTCTTCAGGCAACAGGAAATCTAATTGTTTCACGTGAAACAATATAAAACCCGGCTGAATGTGTTTCACGTGAAACATTTTCAGCCGGTTCTCTATTAAATCCCCGGGAATTCTCTCTAGCCGAGAATGGCGATAGCGCATATACTCTATAAAATAACCTCCAGTAACTCCGGAGGAAAACTTCTGATAGCAGATGAGGGTTTATGGACATAAATTATGCATTCCTGGCAACGAACATTCTTTCCATCCTGTTAACGCTTGGGGTGCCAATCGCCCTGGCGGTGGTGCTCATCCGAAGGTACAAGGTATCGTGGCTTGTGGTTGTGACCGGGCTGCTTGCGTTTGCGGCTGCCCAGGTGATGTTCTACTTCACAATTCGTTTCCTCTCCGGGGTCCTGCAAAACACAGCGCTGTTCCAGGGGAACAGCATATGGGCGCTCGTTCTTTACGCCCTGCTCATTGGAGCGCTTTCGGCAATCTTTGTGGAGTTAATGCGCCTGGCAGGTGTCATGTTATTAAAAAGTAAAAGCAAGTCTTTCAAATCAGCCCTAGGATTTGGGGTAGGCGGGGGTGTTTTTTCGGGCGCGGTGAACAGTTTCTTCAATGGCGGGATTGGATTAAGCATCCTGATCTATTTCTTTGTTGCGATCACTTTCAATCCCGGGGCGATGCTGGCCAAGGGCGTAGATACGGCTACGGTAACCTCGGCGATGTCACAGGTGCAGCAAATCTGGGGCGCGCCGTGGGATTACGGTCTCGTATTAGGAGTCGAATCACTGATCATGCTCGCAGCTGAGATCGTGCTGGCAACCTTTGTGTGGAAATCGGTGGCATATGGGCAGGGAGTCTGGTTTGCTGTTGCGTTTCTCTACCGCACGCTGTTGATCGGCGGGATCTATTTCCTGAACATGATCGGCTGGAAGGTGTGGTGGATCGAAGCTGTGCTGGCGGCGGTGCTGGCCTTGAACATCTACCTCATCTACACCTACTGGAAAGAGGAGTCTGCCATCGAGGAAGACGAGGAATTTGCAGAAATTGATGACGAGTCAGACGACGAGGATTTTGGCATCGACGATGATGATACTGATGAAATTGCCGAGGTCATCGATCAACCAGACGACGACCAAAAAGAAAAGAAGGCTGAATAAGATAAAAGGGCTTCCGACTGGAAGCCCTTTTATCTAGCGCAAAAATAAGCGAGCGCTTTTCCCACTTCGTCGTGCATGAGGATGCGCAGGGTTTTCCCGGGGGCAATATCGTCAATCCGGATGACCCGCAGGGAATTTACAAAGATGGCTAGATCAGGAGCGAGGTCGGACAGGTGGTTGGGGGAGTCTTCGAGAAGGCGGCGGTTAAAAACCGTGCGCGCATCATCCAACTGCAAAGCAAGCGGATAAATCTGGGACTCGAGAAGGTCCTGGAAAAAATGGGTGCCAAGAGATGGCTCAGGGGGTAAACCGCAATTTTCGCCGGCCAACTCCACCAGCGCCCGGGCATGGTATATGTCGCCATAGGCAATGGGAACGCCCAGGTCGGGATTAGAAGATCCCCAGCGACCGGGTCCGATGGCAATGAAATTTTCATTCTTGAGAAGATTGTTGAGCCTGCCAACGGCACGCGCCAACTGACTGCGTTCCGCATTGGATACCAACGCAAAGTAACCGTCCGGATTTACATAGATAATCATGTCAACAGAACTGATCATTCCCTGAGGGACCATGAATTCTGATGAAAAAAGGATGTCTTTTCCTTTCAGGTCTGCCGGAAAGTGATCAACTTCAGTTTCCGCCAAATGGCTTTGGGGGCGGCACTGCAAGACGGCAATTTCGAGATTGGTTTTGTTAGGTGAACGGTCGTTCACCGTGAGCGCAAACTCCACATCCACCGGGGAATGGTAGGCAGTTTCAAGGGAGCGCAAGATGGTTTTCATCCTCTCGGCAAATGGTGTGCGCCGGAGCAATTCATCAAAGGTCAGGACGAGTTTTTTAGGATCGGGCACAAGAGCACTGCGCATGGTTTCAAAATAGCCATCCTCGTCTACCTGGGCGATATAGCGCAGTTGAGGATAGTCGGCGTTGAGTACATCGTGAACGGGCAATGTCACAAAACTATTGTGGCGCAGATCAAGCAAATCGACATATTGCTGGGAGTAACGCCTGACCGCATACGGGTCATTACTCGGGCGCAACAAGGGATGACTGAGTGCAACCAGGCGCGGGTAATCATTGCCTACGCGGTCGACTGCGCGGGTTCCCAGCCCCCAAACCAGGCGGACAAAGCCATCTTCCGCGCGGATCTGCGGAGCCCAACGGTACAGGTTGCGGCTGAAAGCGACGCCGGCTGCGTGCGGCATGAGATAATCGCCAAAGCGTTCCCCCTCGACAAACTGGATGAGGACAGCCATACGCTCGTCGTAATCGAGAAGTCCCTTGCTGCGGCGATATAACAGGGCATTTGGGTTGAGAATGGATGCATAGATCTGGGCGATCGCCTGTGAAAGTGCAGTAAGGTTTTCCTTGAGCGTGCCCTGGTTAGGGCAAAAGATGCTTTCATACTTGCCGGCAAAGGCGGTGCCGAAATTATCTTCGAGCAGGCTGGAAGAGCGCACAATGAGCGGTTGGTTGCCGATCTTAATGAGCATGGTCTGTAACTGGTCAAGTATATCGGGGGGGAAGGTGCCCTTGCGAAACTCCTCTTCGATGCGGGGGTACTCGGCGCGCATTTCCTCTTCGGTTTTGTACTTCTGGTCATTCCAGCTGATGAGGTTGTTGACAGCCATGAAGGTGTAAAGCTCGTCTGAGCCAATATAAAAGGATTCCGGCATGGTAATGCAGGGAACTTCGTTGAGCTCGGGGTTATTCTTGAGGATATGCTGGGCGAGGATGATTCCGGCTGCTTTTCCGCCAATCCTGCCGGCGCCAATTTTCCGGCGGCGGATCTCGGCGAGGTCGCTGATGGTAAGCCATTCCTTGGCGATGTTGATATAACGCAACTGGTCACTGATAAGGTTGCGGATGAGGACAACTTTGCTTTCTTCCAAACGGGCAATCTGTTTTACGCGGGAACTTTCGGACATATTCTCGATAGTCAGCGCCTGTTCGAAAACCAGGTCAAGCGGTGCCAATTCAGGATTGATCGCCAGGTGCATCTGCTCAGAGGGGACCCCCCGTTCTTTTAAGACCTCGCTGATCAGTGTTTCGAGGAGCTCAAAAGGAAGGTGGCGACTGAAGATGAGGTCGGTCAACTGCTCTCGCAGGGTCGCCTTCCGTAATTCCCATTGATCCGCCGGCTCCATGTTGTAAGGATCAGCGATACCTTCCAGTTTTTGGGTCTGGATGGCTTCTTCGCGGATCTGGGACTCAAAATCACGCTGCTCGATGATACCGCGGGTGAATAACTCATTGCGCATACGGGAGCGGATGCGCGGAGCCAACAGAGGATACTGACCCAATGCAAGCGTGAGGCTTAAGAGACGTTCCGAGGAATTGGGCAGGAAATCCATCTAATTATTTCGAGAAACAATTCGCTTTCCAGATACAATTTCCCCTCTCGCGGGAGAGGGGATGGAAACGATTTTGAGCGAGGTTAACCAAGATGCATGGGCATGATGACGTGAACAAAATTCTCGTCTCCCACCGGGCGAATGATGCCAGGGGCATTATTGGCGTTGGTTTCAAGCGCAACATTGGGTGAACGCACAACATCCAGTACTTCACGCAGGAACTTGACGTTGAAGGCGATCAACAAGCCACTGCCTTCGATGGTAGCTTCGACTGGAATGTCGCTTTTGCCAGTCTCTTCGGTCTGAGCGCTGATCTCCACCTGACCTAAATCTGTTTCGCCGGGTTCAATGTTCAGACGGACGACGTTATTACCCTCGCGGGCAATGATCTCAGCCTGCTTGCAGGCTTTAAGGAAAGCGGGTGTGGAAAGTGTGGTGCGAGTTTTGAAGCTCTTTGGTACGATAGCGCGGAAATCAGGGAAATTGCCATCAATGAGTTGGGAAACAAGTTCTGTATCCTTGAGATGGAATATCACCTGACCGCGACCCTGCGGGACCACCATGGTCACGGTCTTATCATTCTCGCCGGCAATCCGTGCAAGTTCGCTCATCGCGCGAGCCGGGATGATGATGGAAAAATCCTGCTTAATGGGATTGGCGAGAGGCTGCTTGCGCACAGAAATGCGGAAGCCATCGGTGGCTGCCAGGGTAATCAGGTCAGCAGTGACTTCCATCTTCACACCCTGTAATACAGGACGGGCTTCATCGGCTGAGGCGGCAAAGGCTACTTGCTGGATCATTTCTTTAAATTCCGAAAGGTTGAGCTCTACACCTTCAGCCAACTCGGGTACGGGCATAGGCGGGAAATCCTGAGCGTCAATTCCTTTTATATCGTGGACTGCGGAATTGCAGACGAGGTTCAGGGTTTGGGTGCGGGTATCGAGCGTGAGGGACACGTTGTCTGGCGGGAACTGACCAATGAGGTCAACCAAAGTACGCGCGGGGATGGTGACAGAGCCCTCCTCCTCGATCTGCGCGGGTATCCAACAGGTGATGCCCAACTCAAGGTTGGTGGCAGAAAGGCGCAAGCGACCTTCGTCAGTGGCGAGCAGGACATTGGCCAGGACCGGCAGGGTGCTGCGGGGAGAAACCGCCCGGCTGACAATACTAAGACCGTGAGACAGATGCTGCTGGGTGACTTTGGCTTTCATGGGCGCCCTCTTTTCGACATGAAATTTAGTATTAATGAGTATACAACGAGAGAGGTGTTTTTTCCAGTATTATTGACTCTTTATGATTTGCGAAGGGATAAAAAATCGCTTACAATGTTTAGACAACTCTATGCTAAACATTGTGATCAGGCAAGTCGAAAAGCATCGCCGCATGACCTGGATTCCGGATCCTCCGGAGGACTATCAAATTAGTCTACGGGGATTAACTCACGAATATCCCCGCCAAACCGCTCCCTGGAATATAAGCATACCTGTATAGATTGGTACATAGATCAATCTGATGGCTTATCAAAAAGAGCGGGAAACCGCTCTTTTTG
>ERZ1649853.71-NODE-71-length-41506-cov-17.334250_pt1 | contig 41506 bp, 34 predicted proteins | sample MGYA00575353_ERZ1649853 | MGnify/ENA primary metagenome ERZ1649853 (study PRJEB40853, sample SAMN11349654) | freshwater sediment metagenome | isolation source: river sediment | host: Sediment | place: India: Okhla Barrage, New Delhi | collected 2017-02-21 ...
CCGCCCCCGCCGCCGGCGCGGGACGGGGCCCGCGGGCGGGGGCCGAGCCGCCTCGCAGGCGCCGCCCGGGCGCCGACGCGCGCGACGGGGTGCGGCGGGCCCTCTCCGCCGCTTCGCTGGGCGAGGCTCGGCGCGCGGGGAGGCTGCGGAGCGTCCGGCTCGACCGCGCGCCACACGACCGCGGGCCCGCCACGGGGCCCGAGGACCCTCTCCGCGTGCCTCTCGCCCGGCCGATGTCCACGGAGGAGGAGAGAAGGCTCGCCGCCCTCGTCCCGAGGATCGTGGAGGAGATCCGCCTGCGGAAGGGGAGGCGCCTCCGCCGCTCGGCGCGCGGCCGTCTCTGGATGCGGCGGGTGTTCCGGGAGAACGTCTCGAGCGGCGGAGTGCCGTTCGTGCTCCCGCGGCGCAGGCGGAGGACCCGGAGGCCGAAGGTCGTGCTCCTCGTCGACGTTTCGCACTCGGTCGCTCGGGCGGCCGGCTACTTCCTCCAGATCGCCTCGGCTTTTCTCGCGCCCGGCCGGCGGGCCCGTGTCATCGCATTCGTCGACCGCCCCGTGGAGGCCACCCGGGCGGTCGCCCGATGGCTCGGCGGGGCCGCTTCGGAGCCGGGCGGCGCCGGGCAAGCCGCGGGGCCTGCCGCGCGCCCCGGGGGCGGGCGGCGCCGGCGCCGCGCCGAGGGGATCGTGTCGTCGGGGATCCCGTTCGCCGACCTGATCGAGTCCCTTCCCGGGCTCGACCCCGAGGCCCCCAGCGACTACGGGCGCACCCTTCACGCGCTGCTCGAGGCCCCTCTCCGCCCGGCGGGCCGGGACACGATCCTCGTCGTGCTCGGCGACGCGCGCACGAACCGCTTCGATCCGCTTCCCTGGGCGCTCGAGGAGATCTCCCGCCGTTGCCGCGCCGTTCTCTGGCTCAACCCGGAGCCGCGCGCCCGCTGGAGCACGGCGGACTCGGCGATGGAGGATTACCTTCCGCACGTGGACACGGTCGTGGAGGCGAAGGACCTGGCGGGGCTCGCGAGGGGCGTCGCCGAGCTGCTGCGGAGCCTGTGAGCCGTGGCGAACCCGGGCTCGATCGTCGCGTTCCGGAAGGACGGGGGGCTCGCCCTCGGCGTCGTGGCGGGCGAGGAGAAGCAGCGCGTGCGGGTGGTGGTCTCCGGGGGGCGGGAGGAGCGGATCACGGAGGGGCGGATCGCCTTCGAGGTGGAGCGAGGCGGGCGCGCCCCCGGGGCCGGACCGGACGACAAGAGAGCCGCGGGACGCAGGGCGGACGCGGCGGAATCCCACGTTTCCGCGCTCGCCGAGCGGATCGACGTGCCGCTCCTGTGGGATCTCGTTCTCGAGTCGGGAGGGGACCTCGAGGATGCCGATCTCGCCGATCTTGCGCTGGGCGAGCGGTCCCAGGCGGCGCAGGCCGCGCTCTTCCGGGCGCTGGCCGCCGAGGGGGCCAGGTTCCAGCGCAAGGGGGATACCTGGGCGGCGAGAGCCCCCGACGCGCTCCGCGAGATTCTGACCCAGCGCGAAAGGGTCGCCCGCAGGGACGAGGACCGCGGCCTCGCGCTCGAGGCGCTTGCCGGGGCCGCCCGCCTCGGGACCTTCGCCCCATCGGACAATCCCGAGGAGCGGCGTTTCCTCGAGGCGCTCGAGGAGTCGGCGGTCCTGGGCCCGGATGCGTGCGAGGAGAGCCGCGCCGCGGCGCTCCAGGCGCTCCAGGCTTCCGGACTGTCCTACGACCGGCTCCAGGAAGGCGCGTTCCTCCTCCTGCGGCGCACCGGCCGCTTCGCTTCGGACGACGAGAATCTCGAGGTCCTGCGCCACCGGATGAGAACCCGCTTCCCTCCGGAGGTCGTCGAGGCGGCTCGCGCCGCCGCCGCACGGGGTTTCTCGCGAGAGAGGCGGAGCGACCTTACGGGGCTCGAGGTCGTCTCGATCGACGGCCCTCACACGCGAGAGATCGACGACGCGCTGTCGATCGAGCCCCTGCCGGGGGGCGGGGCCCGTCTCGGCGTCCACGTCGCGGATCCCGCGGCCTTCGTCGAGAAGGACGATCCGGTGGACCGGGAGGCGCTCGCGCGCGCGGCTACGAGGTACTTCCCCGACGCGCGCCTTCCGATGATTCCGGAAGAGATCTCCGAGGGGGCGGCCAGCCTGGCCGAGGGCGAGGACCGGCCGGCGCTGAGCTTCCTCGTGACGCTCGGAGCCGGAGGGGAGCCTTCCTCCTACGAGGTCGTCCGTTCGGTCGTGCGCTCGGTCGCCCGGCTGACGTACGAGGGGGCGGACGCCGCGATGAGAGGCGGGGAGAGTCCGCGCTCCGCCCTCCTTCGCGAGATCGGACGGTTCACAACCCTTCTCGAGGACCGGCGCGTCGCGGCAGGGGCGGTCCGGATCCCGGCACCCGAGGTCGAGCCGCGGGTCCTCGGCGACGGCCGGATCGTGCTCGATCGCATCGACGCCGACTCCCCCTCGCGAAGGCTCGTCGCGGAGGCGATGGTGCTCGCGGGGGCGACCGCCGCCCGGTTCTGCTCGGAGCGCTCGGTCCCGGCGATCTACCGGCGCCAGCCGCCTCCGGACCGCCCGCTCGCGGCCACGTCCTTCACTCCGGGGGATTTCGCAGCCGCCCGGGCGATGCGCAGGTCCCTCCGCCGCGGCGAGGTCGGCATCTCGCCGGGACGCCACTTCGCGCTAGGCCTCGAGGCGTACGCCCAGGCGACGTCCCCGCTCCGTCGCTACCAGGACCTCGCGACGCACCGGCAGATCGTCGCGGCCCTCCTGGGCCTGCCGCACGCCCACGATCTCGAGACGCTCCAGAGGATCGTCGCGACGACCGAGGCGGCGGAGGCCGACGGGAGACGCGCGGAGCGCGCGATGGACCGCTACTGGCTTCTGCGATACCTCGAGCGGTCGGTGGGGGCGGAGGTCGACGCGGTCGTGGTGGATCTCGAGCCCCGGCCGGTCGTGCTGCTGCTCGAGACCCTGCTCGAGGAGCCTATGGCGGGGCTGGCGGGCCGCGCGCCCGGCGATCCGATCCGGCTCCGGATCGAGCGCGTGAACCCCCGCGCCGACCTGATCGTGCTCCGTCCGGTTCCGGGAAGCTGACGGCGCCTCCGGCGGGATTCGTCCCCGCGATGTGATAGGATCCCCGCCTCGTGCCGGAGACGCCTTGAACCCGATCGGAACGCCCGTTCGCTTCACGCTCTTCGTCGCCGCGCTGCTCGTCTCGGTCGGAGCCTTCGCCTACCTCCTCGAGGCGCGGATCGCGATCCTCGTCGCGGCGCGCAAGTCGGACCGGTTCGATCGCTGGGGGGAGAGGATCCGGGGCGTATTCGCCTACTTCCTGGGGCAGAAAAGGGTCCTCGCTCGCGAGCACCGGAGGGCGGGGCTCGTGCACGCGACCATCTTCTGGGGTTTCCTCGCGGTCGCGATCAACTCGATCCACTTCATCGGGCGGGGGTTCGCGCCAGAGTGGCACCTTCCGCTCCTGGGGCCGGGCTCGGTCCTGGGCACGGCCTACGCGGCCGTCCGCGACTTCTTCGAGGTGGCCGTTCTCGCCGCGGTCGGCGCGGCGGCGTACCGGCGCCTCGTTCTCCGTCCGGAACGGCTGACGCGCTCCCGGGACGCCGGCCTGATCCTGTCGCTGATCGCCGCGCTCATGGTCACCGATCTCTGGATGGCCGGCGTCGAGACCGCGGCGGAGGGGAGCGCGGGCGGTTACGCCTCCGTCGCCGGCCTCGCTCTCGCGCCCGTCTTTTCCGGAGCCGGACTCCCGGCGCTGGAGCGGATGCACGCCGGGGCCTGGTGGCTCCACCTGGCCTCGCTCCTGTTCTTCCTCTCGTACCTCCCCGCATCGAAGCACTTCCACGTCGTGACGTCGTTCTTCTCGGTGCTGTTCCGCCGTCTGGACGGGGGCTCCCTCCCGGCGATGGACCTCGAGGGCTCGGAGCGCTTCGGTGCGACGACCTTCACCGACCTGCGCTGGAAGGACCTCCTCGACGTGTACTCGTGCACGGAATGCGGCCGCTGTCAGGAGGCCTGCCCGGCCCACGCCACGGGGAAGCCGCTGAGCCCGAAAGAGATCAACGAGGAGATGCGCGGCGCCCTCGTGCAGGCCCTCCCCGACCTGCTGGGCCGCCGCGACCTCCCGGAGGGATGGCAGCCGCCGCTGCTCCCCGGGAAGACGATCGGCGAGGACGCTCTCTGGTCCTGCACGACGTGCCGGGCCTGCGAGGAGGCGTGCCCGCTCTTCATCGAGTTCATCGACCGGATCGTCGAGATGAGGCGGAAGCTGGTCCTGGAGGACGGCTCCTTCCCGCACGAGATGGCATCGGCGTTCCGGGGCCTCGAGAAATCCGGGAATCCCTGGGGGATGGATCCGTCGACGCGGGCGGACTGGGCGGAGGGGCTCGAGATCCCGCTCATGGCCGACGGCCCGGCCGACGTGGAGTGCCTGTTCTGGGTGGGCTGCGCCGGCTCGTTCGACGAGAGGAACCGGAAGGTCGTGCGCGCGACCGCGGAGCTGCTCCGGGCCGCGGGGGTGAGGTTCGGGATCCTCGGGCCGGAGGAGGCCTGCACGGGGGACTTCGCGCGCCGCGCGGGCAACGAGTACCTGTTCCAGACGCTCGCGGCCCAGAACGTAGAGACGCTGAACCGCTACGGCGTCCGGCGCATCGTGACCGCATGTCCTCACTGCCTCAACACGCTGCGCAACGAGTACCCGCAGTTCGGGGGGCGGTACGACGTGGTGCACCACAGCGAGGTTCTCGCGGATCTCCTCGCGAAGGGCAGGCTGCGGCTCGAGCCGGGGTCCTCCCTCTCCGTCACCTTCCACGACTCGTGCTATCTCGGACGCCACAACGGGGTGTACGAGCCGCCGAGGGAGGCACTCCGGAGGGTGCCCGGCCTCGATCTCGTGGAGATGCCGAGGAGTCGCGGGAACGGGTTCTGCTGCGGCGCCGGCGGGGCGCGGATGTGGATGGAGGAGCGGATCGGGACGAAGGTGTGCGACCGCCGGACCGCCGAGGCGGCCGCGACGGGCGCGGGCGTCGTCGCCGTGGCGTGTCCCTTCTGCCTGACGATGATCGCCGACGCGGCGGCCGACCTCGGACGGGAGGAAACGCTCGCGGTGCGGGACGTCGCGCAGATCCTCCGGGACCGGCTACCCCGGAATCCTCTGGAAGGGTAAGATCCGCGGGGAGATCCCCCGCCGGAAGCGCGAGGGGGTCCGGAGACCGAGATGAAGGTCAAGCGTCCGAGGAAGCTGACGCTCGGGGACCGGCTCTACCTTCCGAGCATCGCGGAGGGGCTCTCCGTCACGTTCCGGCACATCTTCCGCAGGAAGGACACGATCCAGTATCCGGAGGAGAGGCACGAGTTCGAACCCCGGTACCGCGGCGTGCCGTCCCTGGTCAAGGACCAGGACGGCCGGGAGAAATGCGTCGCCTGCTACATGTGCCAGTTCGTATGTCCTCCCCTGGCGATCTCGATCGAGGCCGCCGAGTACCCGAAGGACCATCCGCGCCACTCGATCGAGAAGTACCCGGCGAAGTTCGAGATCAACATGCTCCGCTGCATTTACTGCGGTCTCTGCGAGGAGGTGTGCCCCGAGGAGGCGATTGCCCTCTCCGGGACGTATGTCGCCGTAGGGCACTCCAGGGATCTGATGATCTTCGACAAGGAAAAGCTTTACGAGATCGGCGGCGTCCGGCACGACGACGTCCGCAAGTGGACCGAGGCGCGCAAGGGGCCCTCCTCGCGGTCGCACCTGCACGGGGACGAGATCGCGAAGGCAGGCTGACGGCGCGCCCCCGCCCGGTCAGCGATTTTCCGGCAGGATCAGGAGCTCGGTATCGGGCGGGAGGGCCCGGTAGAGGGAGTCGACGTCTCGAGGCTGGAGCGTGAGACGCACGCGCACGCGGTCCGCGTCGGGCGCCGAAGGGTCGAGCGCGGATCGAAGGTCCGACCAGCGGCTCCCGGCCCACTCGAGGAATCGGGTCCAACGGCCTGCGGCCGTGTCGGCCTCCCCCTTGCGGAGGAACTCGAGCGAGAGGCCCCCGGCGAACCGGACGTGGAATCGCCGGGGAACCGGGTACAGCTCCTCCGGCGTGGGGGGGATCGTCGGGGGAGGGGGCTCGTAATTCGGGTCGGACGTCGGGGGGGGCGCCTCGACCTCCATCCGTTCCCGCTCCCGCGGCGGCACCAGGTTCCCGGAAGTCCAGGTGCGGCCGCGCCAGCCCTCGGGGAGCTCCCGGACGACGAAGGCCACGCGCGGAGAGCCGATCTCGACTCCCAGGACCCGGTAGTCCTGCAGAACGGCTCCCCGCAGCATCAGGCGAAGGCTGAGGGAGTCGGGATCGAGGACCAGATAGAACTCCTTGCCGCTCGCCATCTCGACGTACTTGCGGAGGGTCCCGTTCTCCCGCCCGAGCCGCTCGATCTCGATCCGCGCATCCTCTCCGCCGCCCGGCATCGACGGCTGCGGCGCAAGGGCGCCGGCGACCGCCAGGATCGCCGCCGCCGCTCGCCGGGCTCCGCCCGGCCCGCTCCGCCCCAGGTTCGCCATCAGTAGATGTAGACCGGAGTTCCGATCTCCACGTGCTTCCAGAGGACCCGGAGATCGTCGCGCCCGACGCGGATGCACCCGTGGGTCACGCTCCGCCCGAGCAGCCTCTCGTAAAGGGTTCCATGGATCATGTAGCCGTCGCCGAGGTAGAAGGCGTACTCGCCGAGGGTCCCGTACTCGATCCGGTCCGCGTCGTTCCTCGGGATCGGCTTTCCCTCCTCGACGAACGCCCAGTCGGGTTTCTTCCAGGCGGGGTCCGAGACGCGGTTCCGGACCTTGAACACGCCGCGCGGAGTGTCGAACACCCAGCGGCGGCCCTTGCCCCCTTCCGGCTCCTTGAGGATCATGCCGGAGCCGGCGGAGCACCGCGCGTCGAGAACGGTCTCGCCGTCCTTCTTCAAGTAGATCCGGTTCTGGGTCTGGTCCACGATGACCCAGTACCCCCGGGGCGCCCGTGCGCGGAGCGCGGCGTTCAGGCGCCTGTTCTCCCCGCGCAGCTTGGCCAGGGCCTTCTTCTGGGCCGACGGCTCGCCGGGCACCGGCTCCGCGCTCTCCGACGCTCCCGCGGGGGGAAGGCCGCCGTACACATAGCCGGTTCCCGACGCGAGGACCGCTACCGCGACGCCCGCCACGACGGCGGCGATCGCGGCCGCGATCAGGAGAGCCGCCGCTCTCGACCGCGGGCGCGCCTCCCTGGGATCCTCCGCTCCGTCGAGACGGAGGATCGGACCTCCGGGGAAGCCGTCGCCGTCGATCATTGACTGGTCGTGCCGTTCCCGGGGGATCGGTGCCGGCGGACGAGCTCCGTGTAGGTCCCGCCCCCTCCATCGCCGCCCACGATCGTCACGGGGGTGCCGACTCCCACGCGCCCGAACAGATCGTCCATCTCGGCGTTCCGGAGGGCGACGCACCCCTTCGTCCAGTCCTTCCCCTTGCCGCCCTCGCCGTGGATCTCGATCAGACCCCCGAGGCGTGCCCAGCGGGGAAGCCGCCCGGCGCGCCGTGCGCGCTCGAACGCGGCGCGGTCCTCGTCGTTGGGGTAGTTCAAGAGGAGGGCCTTGTAGTACGTCGTCTGGCTGGGCCCCCTCTTCGCGGTGATCCGGTAGCGCCCCTCCGGAGTGGCCGCGTCGCCGGCATGGAGCTTGTCCCGGATCGAGTTGTAGCCGAGCTCCGCGCGATAGGACTTGATCGGCCGGCCCCCGGAATAGAGGGTCAGACGGTGCTCGTCCTTGTACACGACGATCGCGTCCTCGCCGGTGAGCCTCGACCAGCGAATCGTGTCCTCGGTCATCTGTTTCCAGTGCCGGACCAGCCTGGAGTCCCCGAAGCGCGCCATCGCGTCGGCGGCGGTGTCTCCCACGAGATCCGCGCTCGCGCTCGCGGCCTTGGCCCGCTCGGCGGCGGTCTCGAACTCCTCCCTCCCGTGGAGGATCTTCGCTTCCGCGAGCGCGACCTTCGCCCGCTGGAGGACCGATCTCTGGAATCTGCCGAGGTGCATTGCGTCGGCGAACCCGTCGGCCGTGCCGAGGCGATCGCCCGCGTCGGCGATCGCCTCATCGGCCTTTGCCCGGGCTTCCTCGCGACGCCGCGCCGCCTCGGAAGCGGCCTCCTTGGACTTCTCCTCCGCGAGCAGCAGGCTCGCGCGCGCCGCCCGGAAGTCCCTCAGGAGAAGGAATCGGACCTCCTGTCGGCGAGTCTCGGCGAGCGCCGCCCGTGTCGCCGATTCCGCCCGGAGGAGCGCCGCGGGGGCCCAGCGGCTCGCGTGGACCTTCCTCGCGGCGTCGAGCGCGCGCTCCGCCGCGGCGCGGCTCCAGGTCGGCGCCTCGGTCCTCCCGCTGAACACGGGGAAGAGGGCAGCCCCCGCGATCGACGCGCCGAGGACCAGCACCGCGGCCCAACCGACGAGGGTGCGCAGCCTCGCACGGCCGCGCTCGCGCCACCGGGTCGCGAACGACATCTTCATGAGATCCAATGTAAGGATAGACGGCCTGCCGGGCCAGGCTCGCGCACGGCCCTTCGGGCCCGAGCGACCGCTTCACGAACGGGGGCGACGCTCCCGAGGAACGACGCCCCCGATTCGGAGTGTTGCGGGCGAAAGGCCGCTACCGCCGGCCCTTCTTGGCCTCGATGGCCTGCTCGATCGCGGACTTCACGTTGCCGGCAGCCGCCTTCGCAGCCTCGGCCTTCGACTTCGCGTCGAGGTACTTCTCCGCGTTGAAGGCGTTCTGGGCCTCGGCGAGCGAAGACTCTACTCCGGCGAGGTCCCCCTTCATCGCCTCGATGTCGGCCTGCGTGCCCTTGCCCCTCGGCGCCTTCTCAAGCAGCGCCTTGGCGTCGTTGAGGGCGGTCGTGGCGTCGGTGATGAGGGCCTGCGCCTGCTGCTTCGCTTCTTCCTTGCCCGCTGCGGCGTCGGCCGAAGCCTTCTCGCCGGCAGCCAGGGCCGCGGCCGCGAGCTCCTTCGACTTCTTGTAGGAGCGGAACAGCGCGAACTTCTGCTCCTGCGCCTTCAGCTCGGCGTCCAGAGCGGCGGTGGCGTCCTCGGCAGCCCTCAAGGAATCGGGGGCGTAGTCCATCGCCTCGGCGGTGCGAGCCGCGTCCAGGGCGGCCTTCGCGCCGTCGATCTCCACTTGCGGCGGTTTCTGGCAGCCGACCATCGCGAGCACGAGCATCAGGCCGAACACCATCATCGTCTTGCGCATACTCTTCTCTCTCCTCTCTGTGCACCCTCCTCCATGTGGAGGGCGAACAACCATCGACCCGCCTCGGAACGCGTGTTCCTCCGGCACGGCGGAGCCGCATGGTACTACTTCGGGGGGACGATGCAAAGGGGACGTCAAGGCCCCCGGGGGAGGGCCGCCTTGCCCCCCCGACCCTGCGATTCCGGCCCCCTGGGAGGCGCGGTGGAGCACCGGCGCGGACAGGCGTACCCTTCTCGGCGGGGAATGGGGGGGAGACCTCCTGCCCGGGCGGGGCGGACACGGAGGCGCTTCATGAGGCGGGGCGACACGCTGGGGGTCGGTGCCGCTGGCGCGGCGCTCGTTTTCGGCGGGTTGCCCGTCGGAGGAGCCGCGGGCCGTGTCGTGGATCCCGAAGAGAGCACCGTCGCGGACGGCCGCATCTGTTATGTGGCGGCCGGAGCCGGGGAGACGTTCTGCGACCGGACCGCTGCCGACGGACGCTACGTCCTGCCGGGCGACTCCCTCCCCTCGGTGCCGACGGTCGTGAGGAAGCTTGTCGCGCTCGCTCCGGTGCGAGAGGGCGCGCAACCGTAGGGCCGCGCGGTCCAGGAGCGGAGCCGCATGCGAGACCGGGTCGGGGCTCTCGGAGAGATCGCGGCCGGCACGCTGCAGCGGATAGTCCGGGAGATCCTCTCCCGGCGGCCCGGCGGGCACCTCGTCGAGTCGGAGATCGATCGCGTCGAAGTGCATCTCCGGTTCGCGCTCCGGGGTGCCGGAGCGGACCTCGGGACGATCTCGGACGACTTGACGTCCCGCCTCGAGCGGTTCGTGGACGACGCGATCCAGCGGGCGGCTGCGTTTCGCCCCGGGCACGCGTTCTGCCACCGGTGCGGAGGGGCGGCCTGCGAGCATTCCGAGCCTCCGTCGGCCCGCCACGTCCTCGTCGGGTACGCTCCCACCGGGACGCCGCGATGGGAGGACTTCGCGCAGGTGTGCCTCGAGATGCGCCATCCGGAGGTGGACCGCCTGTACGAGGACCCGCCGGCCTTCGTGACGCTCGTGGACGACGCCGCGACGTTGCGCTCCCGCCTGCTCGGGGCGTTCGAGGCACCGGAGTACGAATTGCTCGGACAGGTGCGCGCGGGTTTCTTCCCGGTCCGCGCGAGGGAAGGCGAGGGGAGGGGGGTCCTCGCGGTGACTTTCCAGGCGGCGGGGGCCTGCGGTCGCTCCGGACGGTCCTGCTTCGGTCTCAACATCCTCGGGAAGATGCCGGGTGGAGAGCCGCTCGATCTCCTTTGGGACCGGAGCCGGGACGTTCCCTGGAGCCGGGCGGTCCGGTGGGCGCAGGCTGCCCTCGCCACCGCGGGAGGCGGGCCGGCGGGGCGAGGGGGCGCCGCGGGGCGGCGGGAGGAGATCGAGCGGCGTGTGGAAGGCATCCTCCGGGGGCTCGCCCGCCGGCTCGAGAGGGAGCGGCGCGGCCGCGCGCGCCGGACCTCCCACGCCGAGGAGCGGCACCGCTCCGGGGAGCGGCCGACCCGAAAGGCCCTGGACGACATCCGCGGGGCGCGGGCCGAGGAGATCCTGGCCGACGAGCGGAGCGGGACCCTGGTCGTACCGGGCGAGCGGGGCCGGATCCATTTTTTCACGACGGATGGGAAGCTGGTCTCCAGCGTGCGATACAGCCGGGACGCGATCGAGCGCAAGCGCAAGCTCGGCGTGTGGCGGGACGCGCGCAGAAGCGAGGCGGAGGCGTTCCTGAGGCTGCTTCGGGGTTCTCCGGTTCCGGGATCTCGAGGCGATGGCCCCCGTATATAATGCCGGCTCGCGCTTCCATCCGGGCGCGAACGGAGGACGGATGTCGGTCGAACGGACGAAGGAGCTACGCAGGAAGCGGAAGCGGCGCCGCGAGGCGCTCAAGGCCAGGGCGCGCGCCGCCACGCGGAGCCCGAAAGGTACGGCAAAGGCGGCGACGGGGAAGTCGGCGGCGGCGAAGGCCGCCGCAGCGAGGTCTGCTGCGGTGGCGCGGGAGGCCGCCGAACCCGCGGCTCCCCCCTCGGGGGGCGGCGAGGCCTGATCCGCCGGGCGGTCAGCCGCCCGTCGGAGGCTCTCCCTTCGGTCGGTCCCGCTCGATCCGCCGCCGGGCCTCGGCCCAGGCCTCGAGGCGTTGAGCGATCGTGCGCTCGAGACCCCGGGAGGTCGGCCGGTAGAAGCGCCGCCCGGCGAGACGCTCCGGCAGGCACGCCATCCCGGTCACGGCGTCCTCGGCGTCGTGAGCGTACTCGTAGCCTCGGCCGTATCCCTCGGCCTTCATGAGGGCGGTCGGAGCGTTGCGGAGGGGTAGGGGGACGGGATCGGTTTCGCCTTTGCGAATCGCCCCGAGGATCTCGCTCCAGGCGGCGTAGAGGGCGTTCGATTTCGGCGCGAGGGCGCAGTAGGCCGCCGCTTCCGCGAGGGCGAGGTCGGCCTCCGGCCGGCCGACGAAGTGCACCGCCTCCTTCGCCGCGAGCGCGAGCGTGAGGGCGCGCGGATCGGCCAGCCCGACGTCCTCGCTAGCGAATCGGACGATCCGGCGGGCCAGGTACAGCGGATCGTCGCCCGCCTCGAGCATGCGCGCGAGCCAGTAGAGCGCCGCGTCCACGTCCGAGTTCCGCATCGACTTGTGGAGCGCGCTGATGAGGTTGAAGTGCTCCTCGCCGGCGCGGTCGTGGTACAGGGTCGTCCTCTGGAGCGCGTCGCGGACGAGGTCCTCGTCGATCTTCCGGACCCCGTCCGCGCCGGGCCGGGCCGACGCCGCGGCGAACTCCAGCACGTTGAGAGCGGCGCGGGCGTCCCCCTGGCAAGAGGCGGCGATCTGCTCCGCGAGCTGCGCCGGGAGGTCGACGCGGAGCGCCCCCAGGCCGCGCTCGGAATCCTCGGTCGCCCGTCGCATCGCCGCGACGAGGTGCCCCCGCTCGAGCCGCTCCAGACGGTAGACCCGCGACCGCGAGAGGAGCGCGGCATTGACCTCGAACGAGGGATTCTCGGTCGTGGCGCCGATCAGGACGATCGTCCCCTCCTCGACGAACGGGAGGAAGGCATCCTGCTGCGACTTGTTGAAGCGGTGGATCTCGTCGATGAAGAGGATCGTCCTCTGCCCCGTCGCGCGGCGCAGCGAGGCGGCCTTCTCCATGACGTCTCGCACCTCGCGGATGCCGGCGAGGACGGCGGAGAAGGGGACGAATGCGGCGCGGGTCCTCCGGGCGACGATCCGGGCGAGCGTCGTCTTCCCGGAGCCCGGGGGGCCCCAGAGGATGATCGACCGCACCTCGTCGCGCTCGATCGCGCTCCTGAGCGCGGTCCCGGGGCCGACGATCCTCTCTTGGCCGAGGAGCTCGTCGAGATCCCGGGGCCGCATCCGGTCGGCCAGAGGCCGGTCCGGCCCGCCCTCGTCGCGGTCGAAGAGTCTCACGGGTGGATTCTAGGGGAGCGGCCCGCCCGGGGTCGAGGGCTGCGCGCGGAGGCCGGCGTGCGCTATAGTTTTCGGCCGGCGTCCGGTGCGGACGGGAGGCGGCGATGGGCAGGACGACGAGAATGTACAAGCCGGGCGAGCAGGCCGGCGAGGCCGGGAGCTACTACTGCCATATCTGCGCGATGCGAGGCGAGAGCTCGACGTGCCGGATGGAGAAGGGACAGAGGTTCTCCGGCTGCCCGAGGTGCCTCGAGCGAAACGTCCCCGAGTGGGACCTCACCTGGAAGCCCGAGAGCGCGCGGGCCCCGAGAAGCGGCGCGGCGAGTCCGTGGCCGGGATCCCTCGCCAAGCGTTGAATCGGTGAATCGGGGACACCGACCGGGGTTCGAGGGCGAGACCTGCTTCCCGGGTCTCGACTCCCGCGGCGGCGAAATGCGGTCGCCGTCCCCGGCTGGCGCTACAGGGGGCTGGCGGGAGACTCGTCGCTCGTGATGGCGTCGGCGATCACGAGGGCCCCGATGGCGATGCCGCCCACGATCACCCACTTGAGCCAGGGCTCGATGTCCTGTCCCGAGGCGCTCTTCGTGGGCGCCGGCGCGGCCTGCGCGTTCGCCTTGAGGGCCAGGGCCACAGGCTTGTTCGCTCCCGGCTGAAGGGCGACCGCGTCCGCGGCGAGGTACGCCCCCTCGGGGGCCCGGGCGACGACCCGGTAGGTCCCGGCGGGGGCCGAGTCGACCCGGAAGTACCCGTGATCGTCTGCGGGAGCGGAATCGAACGTCCGGCTGGATTCCCGATCGACGAGGGTCACGATGACGCCCGCCATCGGGCTTACGCCGTCGGCGGCGAGGACGCGTCCTCGGAACAGGGCGTTCGCGTCGGCTATGGCCGGGAGATTCGCCGCCAGGGAGATCAGACCGAAGACGACCGCGCCGGCCACGCCGCGCCGAAAGCCGTTGGCAACCATCGAGAACCCTCCATCGGGGCGCACCAGCCACCCTCGAGCGAGCCGTAATTGTCCGCCGCGGCCCGGCCGCCGTCAAGGGCGGAGCCGTGGAACCTGCTGCAACCGTGCGGCAAGCGCGCCGTCACTCCGCCACGGTCGACGACGTACCGTCGCTCTCGCTGCCCGTGATCGCGAGAAGGGCCGCGGTCGCGGCGACGCCGAGGATCGCGATCCCCCACGGGCTCTTCCAGAACTCGCGGCCCCTCTTCAGAACGAGAACCTCCGCGGCGCCCGTCGGGCTCCCGGGCGCGCCCCCCGGAGGAGAGGCGTTCCACCAGGGGGCCCCGCCCGCGGCCCCGCTCAGGCGCACGGACACTGCGAGCATCCCCCGGGGCGGCGCGAGCACGACCTGGCTCCCCGCGAAGTGCCCCTCCTTGGTTTCCACGTCCAGATCGAGGTAGCCGTACGGCAGGCCTTCCAGGAGGCATTCCCCCTTCGCGTTCGAGGGGGGAGCCTCGTAGACCTTTCCGCTGTCGAGGACGTACGCGCGGAGGACGGCGCCCTCCACCGGCTTCTTGCCGTCGCTCGCGGTCAGCTTCGCCCGGACCCGGCAGCCTTTCGCTCCGTCGTCGCCCGCGGGCTTGGGGCCTGCTTCACACCACGCGGCGGGGGACAGGGCGATCGCGGCCGCCAGGACGATCGCCACCGGCCTGTGAACGCGCGAGCTTCCGATCACGTCGCTCCTCCGCCCGCCGACGCGGGCCACGCGGCGCATTCTAGCGGAGGAGCGCCGGCTCCGCAGGGCGTCATGCCCGGAACAGTCCGTACTTGAGGATGCACCAGAACGCCCGCACCCCGTCCTTCCAGCCTATCTTCTTGCCCTCGTCGTACGTGCGGCCGGAATACCCGATTCCGACCTCGTAGATGCGGACGCCGAGCCGGGCCACCTTCGCGGTGATCTCGGGCTCGAAGCCGAACCGGTCCTCCCGGACCGTGATCCGCCGGAGCACGTCGGCCCGGAACAGCTTGTAGCAGGTTTCCATGTCGGTCAGGTTCAGGTTCGTCACCGCGTTCGAGACGAGGGTGAGCACCCGGTTCCCCACGGAGTGCCAGAAGAAGAGCACGCGATGGGCGTCGCTGCCGGCGAAGCGAGAGCCGTACACGACGTCGGCTCTCCCGTCGAGCACCGGCAGAAGGAGCTTCGAGTATTCGCGGGGATCGTACTCGAGGTCCGCGTCCTGGACGACGACGAAGTCCCCGCGAGCCTCGGCGAAGCCGCGCCGGAGCGCGGCGCCCTTCCCCTGGTTCGGCTCCTGCCGGAAGACGCGGACCCTGGAGTCCGAAGAGAACCGCGCGAGACGCGAAGGGGTCCCGTCCGCGCTGGCGTCGTCCACGACGACGACCTCGCGATCGACCCCTTCCGGGAGCGGCGCGGACAGGACGGCGCCGAGGAGCGCCTCGACGGTCCGCTCCTCGTTGTAGACCGGGACGACGATGGAGAGCAACGGCACGGCGACCTCCGTTCGTGGGCCATTATAGGTGCTCCGACGGCTCGTTCGAGGACGCCGCCGCCACGGCGCGCCTCGCGAGCAGCGCCTCGAGGTAGCGCGACCGGAACTGCTCGCCGGCCATCGCCCGCTTCACGGGCGGGAGGCGGAGGATCACCCCGAGGACGGCGGCCATCGCGCGGTGGCTCGCGAGCGCCTGGTTGTCGAAGATCAGGTTCTGGAGCTTTCCCCGCTCGATCGCCATCAGAACGACGCGGTGGGTCGAGTCGACCGGAGTGATCACCCGGACCGGCCGCTCCGCGAGCCGCAGCGCGTTGCGGGAGCATTCCGCGACGCAGACCCCGCAGCCGAGACAGCGCGACTCGTCCACGCGTGCGATCCGGGTGCCGGGCCGGACGGGATCGCCCGCGTCCTCGACGGCGACGGCCCCGACGGGGCACGCCGACGAGCACCGCCCGCATCCGTTGCACGCCTCGTCCCGGACCACGGGGAGGTAGCTCGTCGTGTGGACGGGATGGAGGTGACCGAAGCGCCGCGCCGCGATCATCGCTTCGCAGCAGCAGCCGCAGCAGTTGCAGAGGAAGTTCACCCGCTCCCGGACGTTCTCGCCGAACTGGACGAGACGGCTGTCGCGGGCCCGGGCGAGGATCTCGAGGCACTCGACCGAGTCCACCTTCCGGGCGAAGCCGTGCCGTATCAGCGAGGCCGCAGTCGTGCTGAAGGTCATGCAGACATCCAGGGGGGCGTCGCAGGCTCGTCCGAGGTGCCGCATCTTGTGCCGGCAGTAGCAGATCCCGATCGCCACGTGCAAGGCCCGCCGGACGACCTCGCTCGCGCGCTCGTGGTCGAGCACGTGGAGCGAGAGCTCCTCCGTGAGCGCCGGCTCGTGGACGAAGGTGCGTCCGAGCTGCGTCTGCCCATCGGTGAACAGGGCCTTGATGAACTCCTCCTCGACGTTCAGGTACCGGTAGAACAGCTCGGCGAGAGCCGTCTGGTCGACGTCGCCGCGGACGCGCATCATCGAGAACTCGAAGAAGCCGGCCATCGGCGGGGGGAGCACGTAGAGCGTCTTCTCTCCGGGCGCCTCGATGTCGAGCAGGATCGCCTTCGCCGCCAGGCGGTCGAGCTCCCTGCGCGCCTCGTGCACCGGGACCTTCCACGCTCGCGCGGCCCGCTCGGCGTCGAACGGCCGGATCGGCAGGAGGGCGACCCGCTCGGCCTCGCGCTCGGTCAGGAGCAGCGCGAGGATCCGCGAGAGCAGCTCGGACGGCGGCGCTCCCTGAGGGAACCGGTTGAGCCGATCGACGAGGCCCGGATAGCCCGAGCGGACGGTGCGGTGCGCCATTCCTTCTCCCGGCGATGGGACCAAGATACCGCGAGTCCGCCCGCGAGGGGCTATGCCGGCTGAGCGCGCCGGCTTAGACTGAGGGGGATGAAGGCGAGGAGGCGGACCGAAGGCTCCCGAGCCGATCGCGGAGGCCGAGAGCGCTTGCTCCGGGCGGCGAAGCGCCTGTTCGCCTCGAAGGGGTACGCCGCGACCACCGTTCGAGACGTCCTCCGGGAGGCCGGCGTCACGGCGCCCGTTCTCTACTACCACTTCGGCAACAAGGAAGGGGTGTTCCTGGCGCTGGCCCGCGAGGCGCGGGAGAAGATCGACGCGGCGGTGGAAGCCGCGCTCGGCCGGGGCGCGACCGCGTCGGAGCGGATCCGGGGCTACTGCCGTGCGATCGCGGCGGTGCGGCGCGACGACGCGGACCTGGTCCGCATCGCGGACTCGATCCTGTCCGGTCCTCCCGAGGCGGCGCCCCGCTTCGACATCCGCAGCGCGATCGCGGAAACCGTCCGCAGGCTCGAGACGCTCGTGCGGCAGGGGATCGAGAGCGGCGAGCTCCGGCCTTGCGACGCGCGGAGTGTGGCCCTCGCGCTCCTCGGGGCAGTCGAGATCGCGGCACGGCCCGTCTGGTTCACCCGGGGGAAGCGCTCCTGCCGCGATCCGCTCGACCGGATCCTGTCCGTGATCCTTCAGGGGCTCGCGGGTTCCTCCGCCCCGCGCGGCGGAGGCCGCCGGCGCCCTTGACGGCGGGAGCGGCATCAGCTAGTATAACGAGCGTTACATAGATGCGGGGGTTCGAGCGGCCGGACGGCCGGGCGGCCCCGGCGCCTTCGGGAGACGAGGATGAACCGAGATCGGCACGTGGAGAGATCGCTCGCGCTCTGTCTCTGCGTCTCCGCTGCGGCACTCACCGTCGCGTGCGGAGGACGGCCGGCGCCCCCGCGGCCCGGGCCCCCCGAGGTGGCCGTCGTGACGGTCGGATTCCAGGGCGTCGCGCTCACGACGGAGCTGCCCGGGCGGACCACGGCGTTCCGGATCGCGGAGATCCGCCCCCAGGTGAACGGCATCATCCTGGAGCGCGCCTTCGTCGAGGGGGCGGACGTCTCGGCGGGCAGCGTCCTCTACCGGATCGACCCGGCGCCGTACGAGGCGGCCTTCGAGCAGGCCAAGGCCTCCCTCGCCATGGCCGAGGCGAACCTCCCCGCCGTCCGGTCCCGCGCCGATCGGCTGAGGGAGATGGTGGCGATCCGCGCCGCGGGCCAGCAGGACTACGACGACGCCGCGGCCGCGCTCCTCCGGGCCGAGGCGAGCGTCGCGGCCGCCCGGGCCGCCGTGGAGAGCGCCCGGATCAACCTGGAGTACACGCCGATCCGGTCTCCGATCTCGGGGCGGATCGGCAGGTCGAGCGTGACGCCGGGAGCGCTCGTCACCGCGTACCAGCCGGTCCCCCTGGCCGTCGTCCAGCAGCTGGACCCGATCTACGTCGACGTGCCGCAGTCGAGCGCGGATCTGCTGCGCCTGCGGCGGAGGCTCGAGAGCGGCCTGCTCCGGCGCGACGAGACGGTCGCGAGGAAGGTCCGCCTCGTGCTCGAGGACGGAGCGCCCTACGCGCCGGAGGGCACGCTCCAGTTCCGCGACGTCACCGTGGACCCGACGACCGGATCGGTCACGCTGCGCATGGTCTTCCCGAATCCCGAGCACGTGCTCCTGCCAGGGATGTTCGTCCGGGCGGTCGTCGAGGCGGGCGTAGCCGAGAAGGCGATCCTCGTCCCGCAGCAGGGGATCGCCCGCGACACGCGGGGGAACCCGATCGCGTGGGTCGTCGGCGCCTCCGACCAGGTCGAGCAGCGGTCCCTGGAGGTGGATCGCGCGATCGGCGGCTCCTGGCTCGTCACGAAGGGCCTCGCTCCCGGGGACCGCGTGATCGTCGAGGGCCTCCAGAAGGTCCGGCCGGGCGCCGCCGTCCGCGCGGTCCCCTTCGCCGACGCGGCGAAGTAGAGGGGCGCGATGGCCAACTTCTTCCTGGAGCGCCCGGTCTTCGCCTGGGTCGTCGCGATCGCGATGATGCTGGGCGGGGGGCTCGCGATCTACAACCTCCCCATCTCGCAGTATCCCCCCATCGCCCCTCCGTCGATCTCGATCCGGGCTTCGTATCCGGGGGCGTCGGCGGAGACGGTCGAGAACAGCGTCGTCCAGATGATCGAGACCAAGATGACCGGTCTCGACCGGATGCTCTACATGTACTCGACCGCCGATTCGGCGGGCGCCGCGTCGATCGAGCTGACCTTCGCCGCCGGAACGGATCCGGACATCGCCTGGTCGAAGGTGCAGAACAAACTCCAGCTCGCCCTGCCGTCGCTTCCGGACGTCGTGCAGAGCCGCGGGGTCACGGTCAGCAAGTCCACCCGCAATTACCTGCTGATCGTCGGCCTTACGACCGAGGACGGCAGCATGGACCAGGCCGACCTCAACGACTACGCCGTGTCGCAGATCGAGTCCCCGCTGTCCCGCGTTCCCGGCGTCGGAGAGGTCGAGATCTTCGGCACCGGCTACTCGATGCGGATCTGGCTCGATCCGGACAAGCTCACGAAGTACGGGATGACCTCGGATGACGTGGTCGCGGCCGTCCGGGCCTACAACGTCGAGGTCTCCGCCGGCCAGCTCGGCGGCGCCCCGGCGGTTCCGGGCCAGCGTCTCAACGCGTCGATCCTCGTCCAGTCCCTGCTGGTGACCCCCGAGGAGTTCGCGGCCGTTCCCCTCCGCACGAATCCGGATGGATCGGTCGTCCGGGTGCGGGACGTCGGCCGGGCCGAGCTCGGGAACGAGCTCCCCGACGTCCTCGCGCACTACAACGGCCGTCCGGCGGCGGGGCTGGCGATCCGCCAGGAAGCCGGGGCCAACGCCCTCGACACCGCCGGCCGGATCAAGGCCAAGATGGCGGAGCTCTCGCGGTACTTCCCGCCCGGTATGAAGGTCATCTACCCCTTCGACACCACGCCGTTCATCGAGGTCGCGATCCACGAGGTGTTCAAGACGCTGATCGAGGCGATCTTCCTCGTATTCCTTGTGATGTACCTCTTCATGGGGAACCTGCGGGCCACCCTCATTCCGACGATCGCGGTCCCAGTCGTGATCCTGGGCACCTTCGGTGTCCTCGGCCTGTTCGGCTTCTCGATCAACATGCTGACGATGTTCGCCATGGTCCTCGCGATAGGCCTGCTCGTCGACGACGCGATCGTCGTCGTCGAGAACGTCGAGCGGATCATGGGCGAGGAAGGGCTCCCGCCCTTCGAGGCCACCCGAAAGTCCATGGGGCAGATCCAGAGCGCCCTCGTCGGCATCGGGCTGGTCCTGGCCGCCGTGTTCGCCCCGATGATGTTCTTCCCCGGCTCGACCGGCGTCATCTACCGGCAGTTCTCCATCACGGTCATCGCCTCGATGCTGCTGTCGGTGGTGGTCGCTCTCGTGCTCACGCCGGTCCTCTGCGCGTCGCTTCTCAGGCCGGTGGAGAAGGGACACGAGGCCGCCGAGACCGGGTTCCGCCTGCTCCGCCCGTTCTTCATCTGGTTCGACCGCTGGTTCTTCCGGCTGCGCGACCTGTACGCGGCGTCCGTCGGACGGGTCCTCGGATGGAAGAAGCCCTTCGTCGCGGTCTTCGTCCTGATCGTCGCGCTGATGGGCTTCCTGTACTGGAGGATGCCCACCGGCTACCTCCCCGACGAGGACCAGGGGAGCCTGATGGCGATGGTCCAGCTCCCCGCCGGATCCACCCTCGAGCAGACCGGGGACGTCATGAGGGAAGTGCGGGAATACTTCCTGACCCGGGAAGCCGACGCCGTGGAATCCTGCATGACGATCTCCGGGATGGGGTTCGGAGGCCGGGGCCAGAGCCAGGGGCTCATGTTCGTCAAGCTCCGGGACTGGGCCCTGCGCCGCGCCGCGGGCCTCCGCGCGCAGGCGGTCGCGAACCGGTCGATGCGAACGCTCGGGGGGATCCGGGGCGCCGTCGTCTACACCTTCCCCCCACCGCCGGTCACCGAGCTCGGGGTCGCGACCGGCTTCGATCTCATGCTCCAGGACCGCGCCGGCCTCGGCCACCAGAAGCTCGTCGAATCGCTGCAGCAGCTCCTCGGGATGGCGGCCCGGGACGCACGGCTCGCCCGCGTGAGGCCGAACGGCATGCCCGATGTGCCGATGTACAAGGTCGACATCGACTGGGAGAGGGCGGGGGCCCTCGGCGTCCCGGTCGGCTCGGTGCAGAGCTACGTCTCGACCGCGTTCGGCAGCGCGTACGTGGGCGACTTCGTCCGGAGCGGGCGCGTCAAGTGGGTCTACGCGCAGGCCGATGCCCCGTTCCGCATGCTGCCGGAAGACCTCGACCGTCTCCACGTCCGGAACCGGAAGGGGGACCTCGTGCCCCTTTCGGCCGTCGCCGCGGGCCGCTGGGTCTACGGGTCGCCGCGCCTAGAGCGGTTCAACAGCTTTCCTGCGATGAACATCCAGGGAGAGCCCTCGCCCGGGCGCTCGACCGGCGAGGCGATGCAGGCCATGGAGGAGCTGATCGCCAAGCTCCCGCAGGGGATCGGGCACGAGTGGACGGGGATCTCGTACCAGCAGCGGATGTCCGAGTCGCAGGCGGGGATCCTCTACGCCTTCTCCATCCTCGTGATCTTCCTCGTCCTGGCGGCACTCTACGAGAGCTGGACGTTCCCGATCTCCGTCATGCTGGCGCTCCCGCTCGGGGTCATCGGCGGCGTCCTGGCGTCCTCCACCCGCGGGATGTCCAACGACGTCTACTTCCAGATCGGCCTGCTCACGGTCCTCGGCCTGACGACCAAGAACGCCATCCTCATCGTGCAGTTCGCCACGCAGCGATTGGAGCAGGGGAAGGGGCTGCTCGAGGCCACGCTCGAGGCGGCGAGGCTCCGGTTCCGCCCGATCCTCATGACGTCGCTCGCGTTCGGATTCGGCGTCCTTCCCCTGGCCATTGCCCGCGGGGCCGGGGCGGGGGCGATGAAGGCGATCGGCACGAGCGTCCTGGGCGGCATGATCACAGCGACGTTCCTGGCGATCGTCTTCATCCCGCTGTTCTTCGTGATCGTCGTCCAGCTGTTCGGGAGGAGAAGGCGGCTCGCCGCCGCAGGGGCGCCCCCCGGAGAGGCGGCGAGAGCCGAGGAGGATCGCTGACATGAGAGCGCACACCGTCCCGCTCGTCGCGGCCGCGCTGCTGTCTTGCGGGTGCGCGATGATCCCGAGGTACTCGCGCCCGCCGGCGCCGGTCCCGGACGCGTGGCCGGTAGGCGCCGCCGCGACGGGAGGGGAGGCGGCGCCGGCCGCCGCGGAGGTCGGCTGGCGGGAGTTCTTCACGGACGCGCGCCTTCGATCGGTGATCGAGATGGCGCTCGCCGACAACCGGGACCTGCGCGTGGCCTCGCTGAACGCGGAGAGGGTGCAGGCGCTGTATCGGATCCAGCGAGGCGAGATGTACCCCGGCATCGGGGTGATGGCGTCGGGGGAAGTCTACCGCCTTCCCGAGAACATGGCGGAGGGCGGCGACGCCGAGATCGTCGAGCAGCACTCCGTCCACGTCGGCGTCGCCTCCTGGGAGCCGGACTTCTTCGGGCGCATCCGGAGCCTGCGGGCGAGCGCCCTCGAGCAGTACCTGGCGACCGAGCAGGCCCACGTCGCGGGTAGGATCTCCCTGGTCGCGGGCACGGCGGGCGCCTGGCTCGTCCTTGCGGCCGACCTCGAGGGTCTCCGGCTGGCCCGCTCGACCCTCGAGACGCAGCGGTCGACGCTCGACCTGATACGCGCGAGCCGGGACGTCGGGATGACCTCCGACCTCGACCTGAGCCAGGCGGAGAGCCAGGTGGAGGCAGCGCGGGCGGCCGTCGTCCGTCTCGAGGGGCTCGTCGCCGTCGACCGGAACGCGCTCGACCTGCTGGTCGGAGCCGCCGTCGCCGAGGATCTGCTGCCCGACGGCCTCGGGCCGGTGACCGTGTCCCGAGGTGTCTCCCCCGGGCTCCCCTCCGAGGTGCTGCTCCGCCGTCCGGACATCCTACTGGCGGAGCACCGGCTGAAGGCGGCGAACGCGAACATCGGGGCGGCCCGCGCCGCGTTCTTCCCGCGCGTCACGTTGACGGCGGGGGCGGGGACCCTGAGCCCGGAGCTCTCCGACCTGTTCTCTTCCGGCACGAGGACCTGGACCTTCGCCCCCTCGATCGTCGCGCCGATCTTCGCCGGGGGGGCTCTGCGGGCGAACCTGAAGGCGAGCCGGGTGGAGCGCGAGATCGCGGTGGCGGAGTACGAGAAGGCGATCCAGAAGGCCTTCGCCGAGGTCAGCGACGCTCTGACCCTCCGGAAGGCGCTCGCGGCGCAGCGAGAGGCGGAGGAATCGCTCGTCCGGGCCCTCGAGGACACGTTCCGGCTCTCCGAGGCTCGGTATCGGGGAGGGCTCGACGGCTACCTCGGGGTCCTGATCGCGCAGCGCTCGCTCTTCGCGGCGCAGCAGGCCCTCGTCGGCGTCCGCCTCGCGGAGCAGGTCAACCTGGTGACGCTCTACAAGGTGCTGGGCGGAGGGGCGTGAGGGAAGGCTCCGCGCGGGCACCGGAATCGGCGGAGGCCGCGCCTCATCGTCCCGCGCGCGCCGCCGCCTCCGCGCTCTCCGGATCGGTCCCGGCGATCTCGCGGCGGATGCGGAGGGCGTCCCCCTCGCGCCCTTCCCGATCGGCGAGGCACGCAAGCTGCGTCAGGATCTGGAGGCGGAGCCGGCGCGTCCCCTCGGCCGCGGGGAGCGCGTGGAGTCCGCTCTCCCAGTGGGCTCGGGCGGCGGCCCCGTCGCCGGCGGCATCCATCGCGAGCCCCGCGTGCAGGCGGACCCAGGCGTCGCCGCCGCCGAGGCGCGCCGCGGCTTCGGCGTCGCTCCTCGCCCCCTCGATGTCGCCGGTCGCGGCGCGGAGGCGTCCCCGGAAGGCGTGCAGGATCGCGGAGTCCCGCGATTCCGGTAGGGCCTCCGCCGGGGGCACGATCTCCGCGAGCGCCGCCCAGTCGCCGCGCGAGAGCGCCCGGAAGGCCGCCTGGCGGCGAACCCACGGGTCCCGCGGCCACCGGGCCCACGCGTCGTCGAGAGCGTCCTGGGCCTCGGCCTGGCGCCCCGCCGCGCGCAGCTGTCCGATCCAGGCCGCGCGGGCGGCGGGGGTCCTCGGGATCGCCGCGGCGACCGACTCGCCTCCGGGCAGGGCCTCGAGGGACGCGGCGAGGCGCGCCGCGGCGGTGGGGTCGTAGTCGAACATCGAGCGCGCGAGATCGAGCGCTTTCCCGGGCTCTCCGGCGCGCGCCAGCACGCGAGCGGCCGTCTCCACGACCGGGACGGTCACCGGGGCGAGCGCCGCCGCCCTGGACGCGTGAAAGGCCGCGGCGCGGCGCTCCTCGGCGCTCGCCGCCAGCTCCAGCAGGAGGCTCGCGTACACGACGCGCGTCGCCGCGTCGAGCGGTCGGCGGCCCACGTCTTTGCGAAGCCGGACCGCCGCGTCGCGCACCTCGGGCGCGCCCGCCCCGCCGTCGATCGCGGCCACGAGCGCCTCCTCCGCGAGGGCGCGGACGTTCCGCGGTTCTCGGGCGGGGCCCGCGCCCAGGAGGGATGCGAGGGGGGCGAAGGCGAGGATCGCGAGGCCGATCCACGGCGCCCCGCGGCGGTGCGCGGCCCCGTCGGCCCGCGGCGCCTCGCCCCCGCCGGCGAGCCTCAGCTCCGGGCGCGCCACGGAAGGCCCAGCATCGTCCCCGCGAGGACCGCCGCGGTGGCGGCGTTCGAGGGGACGTGGAAGTTGAAGTCCACGAGGGAGTGGAGGACGGCGGCGAGGATCCCGGCCGCCATCCCGGCAGCGACCGGGCCTCCGGCGCCCCCGAGCCCCCACACCGTGCGCCTCAGGACCGGGGCGGCGAGCAGAAGGAGGAGCGCGAGGCCGACGACGCCTCCCTCCGAGAGGACCTGCAGGGGGTCGCAGTGCGCATGCAAGAAGAGATGCCGCACGTCGGGCGAGCGAAAGAGTGGATAGGCGGAAGCGAACGTTCCGAACCCCGTGCCGACCGCGGGGAACGCCGCGACCATGGACAGCGTGTCGCCCCAGACCGTGCCGCGGCTTCCCGCTCCCGTGATCTCCTCGGGGACCCGGGCGTAGCCCTCCGCCAGGCGCTCGGCGCCGATCTGGGCGAGGGGGACGGCCGCGATCGCGAGGACGATCGCCGCCGCGGCGAGGCGGGCGCCCAGCCGGCGCCGTCCCGAGGCCGCGAACGTCGCGACGATCCCGACCGCGCCGACGGCGATCCCGGCTCGGGACAGGGAGAGCAGGAGCCCCGACAGCCCGACGAGCGCGAGGAGGCCGAGGAGGAGCGCGCGTGCGCCTTCGCCGCCGACGAACCGCGCGAGCCCCGCCCGCTCCCCGGGCCCGCCCTTCCACACCGAGATCGCGAGCCCGATCCCCGCAGGGAGCGCCATCGCGAGAAGGCCCGCGAAGTGGTTCTTGTTCACGAAGGTGCCCGAGGCGAGCCTCCCCGATCCCGCGGCGTCCAGGGTTCCGTGGAGTCCCTGGATCGCGGCCGTCGCCAGGAGCGCCAGGGCGACGCCCCGCGGCCCGCGCTCCGCGGCGACCGCGGCCGCAACGAGGAGCAGCGCGGCGAGCGCCGCCCCGGTGCGAAGCGCCGACGCGGTCGCGCCGGCGTCCACGGAGAGCGTGGGAAGCGGGTCGAGCGTCGCCGGATCCCGGCCGAGCAGCCGGGCCTCGGAGGCCGCGGCCCCGGCGGGAGGGCGCGGCTCCGTCCGCACCTCGAGCGCGCGAGGAGAGAGGGCGCCGACGACTCCCGCTCCGAGCGGAAGAGCCTGCGCCGCAGCGAGGAGGAGAAGCCCCAAGGCGCCGGCGAGCGCCGTCCGCGGGGGGAGGACGACGGAGCGGCGGGCCGCCAGGACGATCCACGACAGCCCGAGGGCGAGGGAGGCGATCTCGAGGGCCGTCCGGGCCGGCTCGCGCACCGACCCCTCGGGGAGGGGTGCGAGGACGAGGATCGCCGCGACGCCGATCTCGAGCGCGAGCAGGAGGCCGAGCCCCGTTCTCGCCTCGCGGGCCGTGGCCTCGTCCCGTTCCATCCGGGTGCCGCCGCCGCCCGCGGGGCCGCCTCAGGCCCGCCGCGAGCCGCCGGCCGCGGTGTCGGGGGCGGACTCTCCGTGGCGCCCGTAGCGGCCGTAGTAGCGGTAATGCGCGTACCCGCGGCCGGAGACGTCGACGTCGTTGAGCACGATGCCGACCGGCCGGATCCCCGCCTGGGAGAAGCGCTCCGCGGCCATCCGCACCGACTGTCGCGCGGTGCGGCCGGCGCGGACTACGAGGATCACTGCGTCCACGACGCTCGCGATGATCACGGGGTCGGCGACCGACAGCACGGGGGGCGAGTCAAACACCACGTGGTCGTAGCCGCGCTGGAGGAGAAGGGGGCCCGCTCCCGCGAAGATCCCCGCGTTCAGGAGCTCCGAGGGGTTCGGCGGGATGGGGCCGCTCGGGATGAGGTCGAGTCCTGCGATCCCGGTCGGGACGACGAGCCGAAGGAGGTCGGGCTCCATCCCCGAGAGAAACGTCGTCATCCCTGCGTCGGAGGGCCTGCCGAACACCTTGTGGAGCCTCGGTCGCCGGAGGTCGGCGTCGAGCAGCGCGACACGGCGGCCGAGCTGCGCCAGCACGACGGCGAGGTTGATCGCCGTCGCCGACTTTCCCTCCTCGGGGACGGCGCTCGTCAGCAGGATGCGCCCCGGAGGGCTCCCCGCGCTCGAGAGCAGGAGGGCCGTGCGCAGCTCCCGGTAGGCCTCGGAAACTCCCGCGCCCCCGTCCCGGAAGGCGACGAGGTCCACCGACTCCTCCGGCTCCTGCGCCGCCCGCCTGCGCATGCGGGCGAGAGGATCGGTCTGGGGCCCGTGCCGCGGGACGACCGCGAGCGCCGGGAGACCGGTCAGGGGCTCGATCTCGGAGGCGGAGGAGATCGTGTTGTCGAGGTAATCGAGGAAGAACGCGAGGCCGACGCCGAGACCGAGGCCGAGCACGAGGCCCACGGCGAGGTTCAGCCGCTTGTTCGGGCGGAACGGCGCCGCCGGACGGCGCGCGCGGTCGACCACCCGGACGTTGCTCGAAGTGGCGTCGAGGTCGCGGAGGCGCGTGGAGAGCGCCATCTCGTTCTGCCGTGAGAGCAGGGCGGCCAGCGTGTCCCGCTTCTTCCGCACCTCGCTCTGGAGGTTCGCGAACTCCACGGAGTCCCGCCGCAGGGCCTGGGCCTCGTGCTCCCGCTCGGAGACGAGCGTGTCCAGGTTCGCGACCTCGGCGGCGGCCCGGCGGCGCTCGGATTCCGCCGAGAGGACGACCTTGCGGGCGATCTCGGCCGTTTCGAGGTCGAGCCGGGTCCGGCTCTGCTCGAGGCGCGAGCGGAGCTCCTGCACCCCCGGCCAGTCGTCCTTGAACCGGCGGGCCTTCTCCGAGAGCTCGGCCTCGACCGAGGCGTACTCCTGCTTGAGCCGGGCGATCAGCTCGGAGCGAAGGACTTCGGGAAGCCCCTCGGGAGGCGCCGAGGCGACCGCCCGCCACGCGGCCTCCGCCCTCGCCAGCTCGGCGCGCGCCGCGGCCCGCCGGGTCGCGGCGTCCGACAGGGCCTGAATCGTGATGTTGCTCGAGTCGTCGATCGAGACGATGCTCTTGGCCTCGCCGTACGCCTGGAGCCGCTCCTCGAGGGATGCGATCTCCCGCTTCAGCTCGCCGATCTGGTTGATGAGGAACTCCGACGCCTGGTCCGACGTCGTGTACTTCGACTGGATGTTGAACTGGATGTACGCGTCCACGACGCCGTTCGCGACGGTCGCGGACAGGGCCGGGTCGGGCGAGACCCACGAGACGGTCACGAGGCGGGAGTTGCGGATCGGGATGATCTCCAGGGCCGCGGCGAGCCGGGCCGCCGCGAGGTCCATCGGGTCGCGCCGGCTCCCTCCGGGCGGCCGGGGGAGGAGGCTTCTGAGGCGCGCGACGAGCCCGGGCCGTGCGGCCTCCTCGGGGGCGAAGGCCGGGTGGTTCAGGAGTCCGAGCCTTTCCACGGCCCGCCGCGCGACCGCGTCGCTCGCGAGGATCTTGTACTGGGTCTGGTAGAAGTCCGTGTACGCGGACCAGGCGTAGTCCACCGCCGCGACGTCCTTGAAGGTCAGGATGTCGGGGTTCTGGCGCTCGATCTGGAGCGTGGCCGTCGCACGGTACAGGGGGGTCGCGAGGAACGACGCGACGAGCGCGACGACGACCACGACTCCGACGGAGAGGTAGACGATCCAGCGCCTTCGCCTCAGGGCCTCCCAGTACTCGAGGAGGTGCTTGCCTCCCGCCGCCGTCTCCTCGCGCATCAGAAGAACGCCTCCGGAACCAGCACGAGGTCGTCCTTCTGCAGGACCGGGTCCTCGGCCTTGCCCCTCTTGATCTTCTTGAGGTTCACCGGGAGCACGACGCGCCGCCCGTCCGGGCCGGTCCGGATCACCTGGACGCGGCTCTCCGCCGCGCGGTCGGTCGTGCCGCCCGCGAGGGTGACCGCCTTGAGGACGGTCACCGGCTCGGCGCGCGGCACCTCGTAGAGGTTCGGGTTCCGGACCGCGCCGCTGACGAAGATCCGCACCTTCTCGACGGTCGGCACGTAGATGATGTCGCCAGGCCGGACCGGGAGATTGAGCGCCGGGTCGGCGTCGTAGACGAGGCGGTCGAGGTCGACCGCGATCCGGCGCGCCGGGCCGTCGTCCTCCTGCCGGAAGACGATGATCTCCTTGCCGAGGTCCCGGTCGAGGCCCCCCGCCTTCGAGATCATCTCGAGCAGCGTCTTCTCGCCGAGCATCTCGTACGTGTCCGGTTTCTTGACCGCGCCCGAGACGGCGACCTTCTTCGACTCGTACTCCTTGATGAAGATCGTGACCTGCGGGTCGCGGACGAACCGCTCCTCGAGCAGCCGGGCGATCTCCTTCTCGAGGTCGCCCTTGGTCCGGCCCGCCACCAGGAGGCGGCCGAGCAGCGGGAGCGTGATCGAGCCGTCGTCGGCGACCCGGACGGTCTGGTTGAGCTCCTCGAGGTCGAAGACGCGGATCTCGAGGAGGTCCTGGCGGCCGACCCGGTAGTCGCCCCCTCCGCGCTGGAGGAGCGGCTCGATCGCCTGCCCGTCCGCCGGGAGGGCGACTAGGACGGTTTCCTCCGGATCGGCGGGCGGGTCCGGCTCTCCGGCGACCGGGGGAGCGGCCGCCGCCCCGGCGAGGGCCAGCAGGAAGATCGCGGTCGCGACGAAAGGCATCGGCGAGTTCTTCATCTCGGGCTTCCTCGCGGCGCTCCGGGCCGCGAACTCGAAAGTATAGCGGATTCCCGCAGGCGGGGCCGGAGCCGCGCCGCCGGACGCCGTCAGTACCCCACGACGGCCCCGAAGCCGAGGACCGTCCTCGACTGGTTCCGGAACTCCTGGGTGGACTCGATCCGCCAGTGCGTGACCTTCAGGACGTACTCGATCCTCCGGCCGAGGGAGTTCTCCATGAGACGCAGCCGGATGCCGGCCTCCGCCCGGTCGCCGCGGTCCACCCGCTCGGGCGTGAGGGGGAAGTCGAGGCGCGACCGGGCGCCGCCCAGCTCGATTCCCCACGCGCGTCCGAAGTAGTGGATCGCCTTCAGATCGTACGAGCGGACCAGGTAGTACACGTCGCTCTGGTAGGCGGCGAAGCGCACGTCGCGCCTGCCCTCCGCCACCAGGGTCGTGCCGGAGCCGAGCCGGTAGGCGACCTTCGCCTCGCCGACGGTGCCCGAGAAGGGGGGCGTCTCCGGGGCCTCGGGGTCGAGGCGGCCGGGGCCGATCTGGATCGTTCCGCTCAGGCGGCCGCCCTCTCCGAAATCGAGCCCGGGCAGGAGGCGCCGCAGCGTGGCGTTTCGTCCCATCTCGGCGCTCTCGAAGGCCACGTCGAGGCTCTCCGCCTCGAGCAGCACGCGGGTCCGGCCGAGCGCGCGATAGCGAACGAGCGCTCGGGCGCCGGTCTCCGTCCGGTCGAGCGACCGCCCGATCGACGGGTTGTCGGGGTCGTCGTATTCCCAGGAGGTCCGGACGGTCCCGATCTCGGCGTCGGTGCGCCAGCCGAGATCCAGGAGGAACCCGGCGCCGATCCGGTCCTCGCGCACGTCGGTCCGGGCGTCCACCTGATCGACGGGGCGCTCCTTGTACCGGTTTGCGGCGAGGTCGGCGTAGACGCCGAATCGCCGCAGCGGGACCGTCAACCTCCCCGACGCGTACTCGTTCCAGAAGCTCTGCGAGGACTCCCGTGCGTAGGCCGTGTAGTCGAGCCGCCCGTTCGCGGTCAGGAACGCCCTCCGCCCGAAGAGCACCAGGAAGTCGGCGCGTCCCGAGAGCGTGCCGGTGTAGTCGCCGACGGCCGGGGCGTCCGTCTTCTGGTAGACGTTGTCGTCGTACCCGACGTTCGTCAGGGCCAGGGACGGCCGGGCGCGCACCGGCCCCCAGCGGAGATAGCGGCCGAGATCGGGCGGCTCGAGCGGGTCCTGCTCCGCCCGGGCGCCTCCTCCCGCGACGCACAGCGCCGCCAGGAAGATCGGGGACAGCGAACGAATTCGCTTCATGGCCGCCGCTCCCCGAGGAAGGCGGCGAGGGCCTCGCGCCAGGGGCGGAGGGGGGCTCCTGCGGCGAGCGCCTTCGAACAGTCGAGGACGGTCCTCCGGGGGGGACGGCTCGCGCGCGGCCAGTCCGCGCTCGTGATCGGCTCGATCGGAACGCCGGCCCTCCCCGAGAGGTCGAGCGCGGCGCGCGCCATCTCGAACCGGGAGCAGCCGCCGAGGCCCGCCGCGTGGTAGACGCCGTGGGGCGTCCGCGCCACGAAATGGAGGATCGCGGCCGCCAGGTCCTCGGTCCACGTCGGCGAGGACGTCTCGTCGGCGACGACCCGGAGCGCCCTGCCCGAGTCGGCGGCCTCCAGGATCCTGTGGACGAAGTTCCTCCCTCCCGCCCCGTACAGCCAGGCGGTTCGCACGATCCACGAGCGGGGCTGGAGGCGTATCGCGATCTCCTCGCCGTCGAGCTTGGAGCGGCCGTAGGCGTTGACCGGCGCGACCGCGTCGGTCTCCGAGTACGGGCCGTCCTTCTCCCCGTCGAACACCTCGTTCGTCCCGACGTACACGAGGTCCGCGCCGCTCTCCGCCGCCGCTCCCGCCACGTTCTCCGTCCCTCCGGCGTTGATCGCGCAGGCGAGAGAAGGATTCCGCGCGCACCCGTCGACGTCGGTCATCGCCGCGCAGTGGACGACGACCGAGGGCCGCTCCCTCCCGATCGCCTCGCGGACGGCGGCGGCGTCCCGCACGTCCAGCTCCGGAAGGTCCGCCCCCGCGACTTCGCCCCCCGGAAGCCTTCGCGCGAGCGCGGCGCCGAGCTGGCCGCGGATCCCCGTCACGAACCATCGAGCCACGCGGAACCTCTCACTCTCCCCCGCCGGTCGCGGATTCTACCTTCGACAGCCCGGCGGCGCGGCCCATCTCGCGGAGGCGCCGCGCGGCCGGCTCGGCCGCCGGGTCGAGGCCGATCGCCATCCGGTAGGCGTCGAAGGCGAGATCCGGCCTGCCGCGCGCCTCCTCGGCGGCGCCGATCGCGGCGTAGAGCCGCGCGCGTGCGCGATCGGTCCCCGGGGTCCGCGACAGGATGGCGAGCGCGTCGCGGAACCCCCGCACCGCCTCGGGGGGCTTCCCCGCCCGCAGCGCCACGCGGCCCCGGTGCTCGGCGAGCCCCGCGTCTTCCGGCCGGAGCGCCGCCGCCTGGGACGCCGCGTCGAGCGCCCCCTCCGGGTTCCCCGTCTCGAGCCGCGCCGCCGAGATCTGCCGGAGCCGCTCGGCTTCGACCGAGGGATCCGGCAAACGTCCGATCCTCGAGAGCCGGGCTTCGAGCCCTGCCGCCTCTCCCAGCCGGAGGGACACGCTCCCGTAGGCAGCGAGCAGCTCGCCGCCCCCTTCGCGGATCGACGGCTCGGCGAGCGCAAGCCACTCGCGCCCCGCGCCGTCCTGGAAGTACGCGTCGCCGAGCGCGGAGACGACCGCGGGCGACCGGGGCAGGGCTTCCGCGATCGCGACCGCCTTCCACGTCTGCGCGCGGAGGAGGCCGACGGCCTGGCGCGCGGAGGAGGGGTCGAGATCGACCGCCCGCCTCAGGTAGGGGGCCGCGTCGTCGTCCCTTCCCATGCGCAGGAGGAGCTCCCCGAGGCGCATCTGCACCTCCGGCACGCGCGGGGCCATCCGCGACGCGGCCGCGATCGTCTCGAGCAGGCGCGAGACCCCCTCCGCGTCCGCCGGGGGGTCGATCTCCCACCGGATCGCCGCGAGCCGCGCGAGCGTCCGGGCCTGCGCCGGGTTTGCCCCGAGGCTCCGCAGCAGGAGGCGCTCCGCCGCGGCGAGCTCGCGGCGATAGGCATGGAAGCGCGCGGCAGGCGGGAGGGAGCCGTCGTCGAGGGCCCGAAGCGCCGCCTCGATCCGGCGGTCCGCTGCCTCGCGGAGCGGCCGCGAGGCGGGGCCCGCGAGCCGGCCGAGCGGGCCCCGCGGCTCGAACTCCTCGGGGGCCACCCGCGCCCGGTACACCTCGATCGAGATCCAGGCGAAGAGCGCGATCCCCAGGAGGGCCGCCGCCCCTGCGGCCTTCCGCATCGCGCCCGGCTAGCCGGCGTCCGCGGCCCGCTCGACGGCGGGCGCGGCGTCGTCCGCGAGAGCGAGGCCGTGGGGCCGATAGGTCGGGACCAGCTGGCGGAACAGCTCGAGGATGCGGGTCGCCCGGCCCTCGGCGGCGGCCTCGGCCAGGTCCCGGATGCGGGCGTGGAGGTCCTCGGGCGGCGCCGGGCACTCGGCCGCCAGGATCTTGTCCTGGACCTGCCGGGTGCGCTCCTCCTCCTCGGTGAGGAGCTCCTCGAAGAGCTTCTCCCCCGGCCTCAGGCCGGTGAACGAGATCCGGACGTCGGCGTCCGGCACGAGCCCCGACATCGTGATCATGTGCCGCGCGAGGTCGGCGATCCGGATCTGGTCGCCCATGTCGAGCACGCACAGCTCGCCGCAGTCCCCGTATCCCGCCCGCAGCACGAGCGCGACCGCCTCGGAGACGGTCATGAAGTAGCGCCGGACCTCGGGGTGGGTCACCGTCACCGGCCCTCCGGCGGCGATCTGCTCGCGGAACAACGGCACGACGGACCCGGCCGAGCCGAGAACGTTCCCGAACCGGACCGCGCAGAACCGGGTCCTTCGGGAGCGCCTCGCGAGGTCCCGCACGATCATCTCGCCTACGCGCTTCGAGGTCCCCATGACGCTCGTCGGCCGGACCGCCTTGTCGGTCGAGATGTAGACGAATCGGTCCGCTCCCGCCTCGGCGGCGGCCTCGGCCACGTTGCGCGTGCCGATCACGTTGTTCTTTACGGCCTCGCCGGGGGCGGTCTCCATGAGGGGCACGTGCTTGTGCGCCGCGGCGTGGAAGACGTCGTGCGGCCGATGCCGGAGGAACAGCGACCGGATCCGTCCCGGATCCCGGATGTCCGCCACCTCGAGCGCGATCGCGGCCCTCGGGAACTCGCGGGCGAATCTCCGCCCGAGAAGGTAGAGCCCGTTCTCGTTCATGTCGGCCATGACGAGGCTCGAGAGCCCCGCCCGGAGGAGCTGCGCGCAGATCTCGCTCCCGATCGAGCCTGCCGCGCCGGTCACGAGGGCCGAGCGCTCGACGAGCGGGATGGGGGTCCCCCCGTCGGCGAACGTCACCGGGTCCCGCATCAGGAGGTCGTCCGGGGAGAGGTCCTGCATCGCGGCGGAGGCCGGGCGGTCCTGGAAGAACGCGAACGACACCGGCAGGATCTTGAACCGGAGCTTGAGCTCGGCCGAGCGCGCGAGGATCTCGCGGATCCGCTTCCCGGAGAGCCTCGGGATCGCGATCAGCACCTGGTCGGCGCGCGTCGCGGCGGCGATCTCCGCGAGCCGGTCGAGCCCGCCCAGCACCTTCCGGCCGCCGACGATCATCCCGCGCTTGGCGGGGTCGTCGTCCACGAATCCGATCACGCGGTAGAGGTGGTCGGCGGAGCCCTGGAGGTCGCGGAGGAGCGTCTGGCCCGCCGAGCCGGCGCCGACGATCAGGGTGCGGAGCGTCTCCTTCCTCCGGCTCTGCGTCCAGTCGGCGGCGTAGACTCCCAAGAGCCTCGGCGCGAACCGCAGCGCGGCCATGAGCGCCGTCGTCAGGAGCAGCTCGAGCGCGACGACCGACCGCGGCGTTCCCCCTCCGATCCGCAGCATGTACAGGAGTCCCAGGAAGGTGCCGCTGCCCGCGACGCCGGCGATCCCGACGCGGGCGCCGTCGGCGAGCGTCGAGTGGCGGAACGACCAGCGGTGGAGCCGGCAGGCGAGGTTCGCCAGCAGCCGGGCGATCAGGAGGGTCCCCGCGATCCCCGGCAAGGTCTCCCGATAGCCCGGCGGGATGCTCCCCTCGAAACGGAGGAGCATGCCGGCGTAGAACGAGCCGAGGCAGATCCCGAGGTCCGCGACGAGGAGCTCCGCGAGCCGCAGAGACGCGGAGCGGCGCGCCTCGCGCGCCCACCGACCGATCCGGCTAGCGCTTCCCATCGCTCCTCGCGATCGCCTCCCGGAGCGCCCGGACGACCCGGTCCACTTCTCCCTCCGTCAGGCGGTTGTGGAAGGGGAGAGCGACGGTCCGGCGCGCGATGTCCTCGGTCACGGGAAGCGCTACGCATTCTAGCGCGATCTCCCGCCGGATGTAGGGCTGCAGGTGGATGGGCGAGAAGTAGGCCCGGACCGGGATCCCGCGCCGCTCCATCTCCCGCATGATCGGGTCGCGGTCGAGGCCGGGCGCGAGCGTCACGACGTACACGAACCAGCTCGGCCGCACCCAGGGGAGGGCGGCGGGGGCGAGGACGAGGTCCTCCTGCGCCAGCCGCTCGCCGTACATCCTCGCGACGCGGTCGCGGCGCTCCAGGTGGACCGGGAGCCTCCGGAACTGCGAGGCGCCGAGGGCGGCGCTCATCTCGTCCATGCGGTAGTTGTAGCCGAGCCGCTCGTGCTCGAGCCAGGCTCCCATCTCGGACCGGCCCTGGTTCCGGAGGCTCCTCGCCACGCGGGCGAGATCGGCATCGTCCGTGACGATCATCCCGCCCTCTCCGGTCGTGATCTGCTTGTTCGGGTAGAACGCGAAGGCCGCGGCCGCACCGAACCTCCCGAGCCTCGTCCCCCGGTACTCCGCCCCGAGCGCCTCGCACGAGTCGTCGATCGCAGCGAGCCCGTGTCGGCGTGCGAGGTCTAGGATCGCGTCCCAGTCGGCCGGGTGCCCGAAAACGTCCACGGCCAGGATCGCGCGCGTCCTCTCGCCGACCTTCGACGCGAGGTCCTCCGGGTCGAGGTTGAACGTCTGCGGCTCGATGTCCACGAAGACGGGCGTCGCCCGCTCGTAGAGGATGGCGTTCACGCTCGCGGCGAACGTGAACGAGGGGACGAGCACCTCGTCGCCCGGACCGAGGCCGAGCGCCTTGACGATCAGGTGGAGCGCGGCGGTCCCCGAGCTGACGCCGACGGCGTGTCTCGTCCCGACCCACTCCGCGACGCCCCGCTCGAACTCCTCGAGCTTCGGGCCGATCGACAGCCGTCCGGTCGGCAGGACGCCGAGGACCGCCCGAATGTCCTCCTCCTCGATGTCGGGAGAGGACATGGAGATCGGGTCTTCGCGCATCGCTCGCTCCCCTGGGAACCTGCGGATCGGTCTGCGGATTCTATTCCCTTTTGCCCCATCCCGGGGGACAATCCCGGCGTCCCGGGAGGTCCGAATGGCGAGAAATCGGGGGAACGGCGGATCCCGAAACCCGAGCGAGGGGCTCCGCCGCGCGTTGTCGCTCCTCGAGGCGACGATCGAATCGACCGCCGACGGGCTCCTCGTCGTCGATCGCGAGGGGAGGATCACCCGCTACAACCGGAGGTTCGCCGAGATCTGGAGGATCCCCGACGAGGTGCTCGCCACCGGCCGGGACGAGGACGCCCTCGAGTTCGTGCACGACCAGCTCCGCGATCCGGAGGCGTTCCTGGCGAAGGTGCACGAGCTGTACCACAGCCCCGAGGCTTCGAGCTTCGACAGCTTCGAGCTGACGGACGGCCGGACCCTCGAGCGCTACTCCATTCCGCAGCGCCTCGACGACGAGATCGTCGGGCGCGTCTGGAGCTTCCGCGACGTCACCGCGCGCCGCCGCGCCGAGGAGGAGCGCCGCCAGATCGAGAGGAAGATGCGGCAGGCGCAGAAGCTCGAGAGCCTCGGAGTCCTCGCGGGGGGGGTCGCGCACGACTTCAACAACATCCTGACGGCGATTCTCGGGAATGCCGACCTCGCGCTCTCCGCCCTCCCCGAGGACGCGCCCTTTCGCCCGATGCTCCTGGAGATCGAGAAGGCCGCCCGGCGCGCGGCGGGCCTGTGCCACCAGATGCTCGCGTACTCGGGCCAGGGCCGCTTCGCCGTCAGCCCGGTCGATCTGTCGGACCTGGTGACCGACATGAACCATCTCCTCCACGGTGCGATGTCGTCCGGGGCGGCGCTCCGTCTGCGCCTGGCTTCCGGGCTGCCGCGGATCGACGTCGACGCCGCGCAGATCTGCCAGGTCGTCGCCAGCCTGGTGACCAACGCGTCCGAGGCGATCGGCGAGGGGGTGGGCACGGTCGAGGTGTCCACGGGCGTCGCCGAATGCCGCCCCGAGGATCTCGTCTCTCACGAGATGAGCGACGATCTCCCGGAGGGCCGGTACGTCTACGTGGAGGTCTCGGACACCGGCTGCGGCATGGACCGGGAAACGATCGGGAGGATCTTCGATCCGTTCTTCTCGACCAAGTTCACGGGGCGGGGTCTCGGCCTCCCTGCGGTCCTCGGGATCGTGCGTGGGCATCGGGGCGCGATCCGGGTGCACAGCGAGCCGGGGAAGGGGACGACCGTCCGCGTGCTGTTTCCGGAGCGCGGCGGGGCCGAGGCCCCGGCGGCTCCCCCGAAGAAGGAAGCGGCCGCGGCGCCGGAGCCGAGGAGAGCGGTCCTGCTCGTGGACGACGAGGAGACGGTCCGGGACGTCGGCTCGCGCATGCTCGAGGCGGCGGGCTTCCCCGTGATCGTCGCCGCCGACGGCGTCGAGGCTCTCGAGATCGCGCGAGAGCGCCGCCGGGAGATCGCGTGCGTCGTGCTCGACCTGTCGATGCCGCGCCTGGGGGGGGAGGACGTGCTCCGCGGGCTCCAGCAGCTCGCCCCGGACCTCCCGGTGATCCTGTCGAGCGGCTACGACGAGCAGGAGGCGACCTCGGGCATCGGAAGCGGCGAGATCGCCGGATTCGTGCAGAAGCCTTATCGTCTCGCTTCGCTGGCTGCCGTGATCCGGCGGGTTCTGGCGGGGTAGCCGGGCGCCTTCCGCCGTCCGCGCGAGATCCTCGACCCCCGTTTTTTTAATTGTGGCCGCTTTTTGGGAGAACGATGAAACCCCGGGGCTCGCCCCGCATCTCATCGGGTGAGGCCCGGCCGACGTGGGGGCGTGGCGCTCGCGGCCGAGAGGTCGGGATCCCCCCGGTCCTTCCTCTCGCGACGAGCGGCCCCGGGGAACGCGCCGGTGGGAAGGGGCGCCCGGGTCGAGAACGGATGCCCGGGCCGACGGTGGCGGCCTCGCCGGGCCTCGTATTTTTTCTCTTCTGGTGAACGATCGCCGAGAATCTGGGGACGATCACGGCGAGGGGGAAGGTCGAACCGAGAATCCGCGGTGACGGTTTCATGAACGGGTCTCCAAGAAAGCGCTCCCCTCGTCGCTCGCCGCGGCGGAGGGCGGGGACGCCAGGCGGACGCGCCCGGATCCCGCGGGCCTCGCCCCTGACGTACAATCGCGCTCCGGAGGTCCCTCGATGAGACAGACGCCTTTTCACGTGCTCCTGTCCTCCGCCGGGCGCCGCGTCGCGCTGCTCGAGATCTTCCGGAAGACGCTCGCCGATCTCTCTCTCGAGGGACAGGTGTTCGCGGCGGACGTGTCGCCGCTCTCGGCCGCCTCGCGCGTCGCCGACCGAGCGTTCCGGGTTCCCCGATGCACGAGCCCCGACTTCGTCCCCGAGATGCTGCGGATCTGCAAGGAGCAGTCGGTCGCTCTCGTGGTTCCGACCATCGATACGGAGCTCTCGGCCTACGCGAGCCATCGCGACGAGTTCGCCCGGATCGGAACGACGGTCGCGATCTCGTCCCCGGAGACGGTCTCCATCGGCGCCGACAAGAGCCGCACGCACGAGTGGCTCACGAGGGAGGGGTTCCCGACCGTCCGCCAGGGAACCGCCGCCGACGTGCTCCGGGATCTCCGGGGATGGGCGTTCCCGGTGATCGTCAAGCCTCGCTTCGGGAGCGCGTCGATCGACGTCCGTCGTCTCGACAAGCCCAGGGAGCTGGCGATTCTGCAGACGCCGGCGCGGTACGTCGTGGAGAGCATCGCCCGCGGAGTCGAGCACACGGTCGACGTCCTGGTCGGGCGCGCCGGGCGCTGCCTGTGCGCGGTTCCACGGCGCAGGCTCGAGGTCCGCTCGGGAGAGGTCAGCAAGGGGATGACGTTCCGGAGCCCGGCGCTCCAGAGCCTCGCCGCCAGGATCGCGGAGACCCTGCCGGGCGCGTTCGCCGTGCTGAACATTCAGCTGTTCTTCGACGAGCCGACCGGAGCGGCCAGCGTGATCGAGATCAACCCACGCTTCGGCGGCGGGTTCCCCCTGGCCTGGCAGGCGGGCGCGGATCTGGCGCGCTGGCTCGTCCAGGACGTCGCCGGGCTCCCGTCGGACGCCCGTCCCGATTCCTGGGAGGACCGCCTCGTCATGCTCCGCTACGACGCGGCGGTGTTCGCAGGCGCGGCCGACCTCGGACTGGCGTAGCCCGATGCTCTCCTGCGTCGTGTTCGACATCGACGACACGCTGTACCTCGAGAGCGACTACGTGAGGAGCGGGTTCCGCGCGGCGGGGATGCGGGTCGTGGAGCTGCTCGAGAAGGACGGCTTCGCGGCCGAGGCCTGGTCTCTGTTCCTGGCGGGAGGGCGGGAGAAGATCTTCGACGGCGCGCTGCGCCGGCTCGGCATCGCTCCGGAGGCTGGGCTCGTCGCGGATCTCGTTTCGACCTACCGGAGCCACCGGCCGGACATCCGCCTGCTGCCGGATGCCGAGGCGTGCCTCGCGAGCCTCGCGGGCCGCGCTCACCTGGCCGTCGTCAGCGACGGTCCCCTGGAGAGCCAGACGGCCAAGGCGCGGGCGCTGCGCCTCGACCGCTGGATCTCGACCTTCGTTTACACGGCCGCGCTCGGCGACGGATTCGGCAAGCCCCATCCCCGGGCGTTCGAGATCGTCGAGTTCGACGCGGCCTGCCCCGGGCCGGAGTGCTCGTACGTGGCGGACAACCCGTCGAAGGATTTCGCCGGCCCGGGAAAGAGGGGCTGGACGACGGTGAGGGTGCGGCGGCCCGGAGGGCTGCACTGGGGCGTCGCCAGCGGGCGCGACGTCGGAAAGGAGTTGGCCGACCTGTCGGGCCTGGTCGCCGCGCTGGGACTGGAGCCGGGGGACGGCCTCGCATCCCCGGGCGGGAGGCCCGGCTAGGATTCCTCGCCGTCCCGGCCCGACCCCAGGAACTCGGGCATCGTCGCGTGCCCCTCGGCCGAGATGCCTTCCCGTCGAAGAACCTGCACGGCCGTCCGCGCGAGAATCTTCAGGTCGAGCCAGAAGCTCCGGTGGTCCACGTACCAGACGTCGAGCGCGAACTTCTCCTCCCACGTCAGCGCATTCCGCCCGTTCACCTGCGCCCACCCCGTGATCCCCGGCCGGACCTCGTGCCTGCGCGCCTGCTCCGGAGTGTACCGCGGCAGGTACTCCGTCAGGAGAGGCCGCGGCCCGACCAGGCTCATGTCCCCGCGCAGGACGTTCCAGAGCTCTGGGAGCTCGTCGAGACTGGTGGATCGAAGGAACCGGCCGAGGCGGGTGAGGCGTGAGGAGTCGGGGAGCAAGTTGCCGGCCGGGTCCCGATCATCGGTCATCGTGCGGAACTTGTAGAGGCGGAACGAGCCGCCACGCCGGCCGGGGCGCGCGCTCGTGAAGAGAACCGGCGGCCCGAGGAACGCGAGAATGGCGATCGCCGTCGCGAGCAGAACCGGCGACAGCGCCAACAGGACGGCGCCACCGAGGACGAGGTCGAACGTCCGCTTGATCATCAGGGCTCCCGGACCTCCCGGATCCTTCGATAGAAATCCGCCAACCCTGCCACGATGCGCTCGCCGGAGAACAGCCTCAGCGCCCTGTCTCGCGCGGCGCCACCCATCGTGCGGCGACGCGACGAGTCTCGAAGCAAGGTCGCGATGGCATCGGCGAGCGCCGGAGCGTCTCGGGGTGGCACGAGAATGCCGGTCTCTCCGTCCTCGACGGCGTCGGTGAGGCCGTAGATCCGTGTCGCAACGCTCGGCAGGCCGGCGGCCGCGGCCTCCAATGCCGAGATGCCGAATCCCTCCCGGTAGCTCGGAACACAGAAGAGGTCGGCCGCCGCCATGAAACGCTCGGGTTCCCGCGTGGGCCCCGGGAAGTGCAGGCGCGGCCCCAGCGCCCGGGCAGCGCCGCGCACATGCGCCTCCATGCCGCCCTCGTCCGGGCCCACGAGGAGCCAATGCAGGCACGAGAACGCGTCGTCGATCCGAAGCATCGCCTGCGCCATCTCTCGCAGGCCCTTGTCGGCGTTCAGTCGGCCGACGTACAGAACGACGGCAGCATCGCTCGGAATGTCGAGCTCGGCGCGGACGGCGCGGCGCGCGTCGGGATCCGGTCGGAATCGCCGTCCGTCGACGCCGCAGATCGAGCCGTCGCCGATGACGGCGATTCGCGAATCGGAGCAGACACGCTCGGAGACGAGAAAATCGCGTTGCGAGGGGCTGTCCGCAAGGAGGTGCGTCGCCAGCGCGGCGAGGAGGCGGTCCGCGCTCTTGAGCACGGCCCGAGCGAGACCGTGCCGCGTCACCCACACCTGGCCCGTGAACCAGTGAACTCGAACTGGGACGCCCCCGAGAGACGCCGCGGCCATGGACAGCAGTCCGGCCTTCGGCGTGATCGAGTGCACGATGTCGAAGCGATGCCGCCGGAACGTCCGGAGCAGCGCCAGCATCCCGGCGACGTCGCGTCCGATCGAGATCTCACGCGGGATCGAGACGTGGATTCGCGTCGCGCGTCGCGAGACGCCGGGCTCGTCGCCGGAGAAATCGGAAATTACGAAAACTTCGTAATCGTCGGCCAGCCGCTCGATGTGCGCGTTCAGGAACGCCACGACCGTCGTCGGCACGGCGGTGACGAAGCAGAGCCGGGGGCGTGTCATCTCGGCTCATTCTCCGCGAACTGTCAACCGTTCGGCAACATGGACTTCCCGCCGACTCAGCGAGTCTTGAACCACTCTGCGGTCTTGTCGCGAAGGTATTCGTGGAAGACTCGCCGGCGGGTCTGGAGGATGTCGGCCTGAAACTCGCGCGCCTTCGCGAGGTTCCGGGCGGACATCGCCGAAAGACGCGCGGCACTCGCCAGGACCTCACGTATTCGTTCGGCGAGGCTCGCCGCGTCCCCAGGCGCCACCATGTCGTCGCCGTGTAGCAGCTCCGGAATGCCTCCGGCCGTCGATCCGATGCAGGGGAGCGCACTCGCCATCGCCTCGATCATCGCCCTGGGAAGGCCCTCGGTCCGCGACGGGAGGACGAACAGATCGGCCGCGTCCAGCTCCTTGCGGATCGGCCCCCCGGGAGGCAACTGCCCAAGGAATCGCACGCAACGCTCCATGCCGAGACGCTTCGCGCGGAGCTCGAGCTCCGGGCGATGCTTGCCGTCTCCGACGATCGTCAGGTGGGCATCGGCTCCACGGGTCCGCATCGTGGACACCGCGTCGATCAGGACGTCGGTTCCCTTGTACATCTGGCTCAGCGATCCGACGGTCACGAT
>ERZ1649853.72-NODE-72-length-41080-cov-8.400317_pt1 | contig 41080 bp, 47 predicted proteins | sample MGYA00575353_ERZ1649853 | MGnify/ENA primary metagenome ERZ1649853 (study PRJEB40853, sample SAMN11349654) | freshwater sediment metagenome | isolation source: river sediment | host: Sediment | place: India: Okhla Barrage, New Delhi | collected 2017-02-21 ...
GCTGCGCAAGTACCACCCGGTCTGGCTCAACACGCACTTCAACCACCCGAAGGAGATCACGCCGGTGTCGAAGCGCGCGGTTGAGACGCTGGTGGACGCGGGCATCCCGGTGGGCAACCAGACGGTGCTGCTCAAGGGCGTCAACGACTGCCCGACGATTATGAAGAAGCTCTGCCAGGACCTCACATGGATCAGATGCAGACCGTACTACATCTACCAGTGTGACATCGCCCGGGGGCTGGAGCACTTCAGGACGTCGACGGTCAAGGGCATCGAGATAATCGAGTCGATGCGCGGGCACACGTCCGGATTCGCGGTCCCTGAGTTCATCATCGACGCGCCCATGGGCGGCGGGAAGATTCCCGTAGGCCCGAACTATGTCGTGTCGATGTCGGACAAGATGATTGTGCTGCGGAACTACGAGGGCGGCATATTCTCCTTCCCCGAGGTCGAGGGCGACAGGACGAGCGTCTGCCCCCCGAGCTGCAAGATGTGTAAGACTTACCCCGAGCTCGAGGCGAAGGACGGCGTCGCGGCTGTGCTCTCGAACAAGAAGCTCTGCCTGATACCGGAGGGCTCTCTTAGGGAGGGCCGCAGGAAGGCGTACCGCAAGGAGAAGAGGTCAGGGCCGAAGTGCGAGACGTGACGGCGCCTGACCCGTACTCATGAAACCTCTTGTCCTTTCACTTATCCTCGAGGACCGCCATCTCAATCGTGTAGTTCCCTGAGTGCTTCTGCCAGTTCGCGCGGGCCTCCTCTATCCTGACGGCCTTTGAGAAATTGGGCGCGTCGAGCACGAAGGTCTCGATCTCCCCTCCCTCGCCCGACACGCTGATCCTGTACTTGTCTCTGAGCCTCTCGAGCTCCTTGATCGAGTGCTCGGTGATGACCTTGCCCAGCCACCCCTCGTCGAAGCCTTCGGCGTAGACGCCCGCTATCATGAATTTGAACCCCGCGTGGACCATGTCCTCCAGGAGCATCAGCTGGTCCTTCCGCCACAGGGGCGCGTGCAGGGGCTTCCCGAGCCTATGCGCGATTTCGTTGAGCCTGGACCACTGATAGTCGGAGGCAATCGCTCCGCATACGAACCCGTCGACGTCCTTCTCCTCACGCATCAGCTCCTCGACGTCCTTGAGTTCCTCCTCCTTGAGGCCCGAACTCTCCCTGTATCTGATCGGTATCCCGAGCGCCTCCGCCTGCAGCTTCGTCCACCTGATGTTGGGGTAGTGGAACATGTACGAATCCGAAGCCTTCGGGACGACCGTAAGCAGGTTCTCGAATTCCCAGCCTTGCTGCTGGAGCAGATAGATCGCGTATGTGGAGTCCTTCCCCCCGGAGAACAGTGCCGAAACTCTCATCTCAGGTCGCTGTGAAAGTATCGCGTTGCAGCCCTATAAGCATGACCCGCTCCGAGACCTTAGCCCGTTTATATGATGAGCGCAATATCGAGTGCCGTGTACTACTGTCCGAAGTGCGACCGCAAGTTGCCGAAGGAGCGCGTCGAGAGCGCGGACCGCGAGTTGCGGGACAGGTTCGGGGTGGACAAGCTCTCTTCCCTGAAGTGCCCGGTGTGCGACTGCGAGTACATCGACCTTGAAAAGGTCGCGGAGGGGGGAGAGAAGTATGCCGACAAAAGGGGGAAGGAAGCCGGTCCTGCTTGAGGAGCTCACGAGCGAGGAGTTCGCGAGGCTGGCTAAGAGAAAGCCCCTCGTGATCCTGCCGTTCGGCTCCGTCGAGGAGCACGGGTCACACCTGCCGCTATGCACCGACGCATTCCAGGCAGAGGCCGTGTGCGCCCGCGTGGCTGCGAAGCTGGACGCTGTGGTCTGCCCTCCGATACGGTACGGCGAGTGCAAGTCCACGAAGAATTTCCCAGGCACGCTCTCGCTCACGTTCGAGACGGTCCAGGCGCTCGCGTTCGAGATCATCTCGGAGCTGGGCAGGAACGGCATCGACAAGGTCATGATAGTTACAGGACACGCGGGTTCCGGGCACATGGCGGCCCTCAGGCTGGGGGCGCAACGTGCAGTCGAGAAGAATCCTAAGTTGAAGGTCATGGTACTCTCCGATTACGACATCGCTTACGATCTCAGGGGGAAGGAGTTCCCGACGGAGGACGGCCACGGAGGGGAGATAGAGACTTCGAGGATACTCAACCTGCGGCCCGAGCTCGTAGGGAAGTCGAGGCCGAAGGGAGACGGCTGGACCCCAGAGTTCATGGTCCTGAACGACCCGGAGAAGTACATCCCGACGGGCATATTCGGCGACACTTCGAAGGCCGCGGCCGGCAAGGGCGAGAGGATCGACGACTACGTCGTCGACAGGCTCTGCAAGTTGGCGAAGAAGAACTTCGGCATCAGGGGGGTGGACGGATGAGTCTGAAGGAGGACGCGGCCAGGGAGGCAGTGAAACGCATCGAGCCCGGCATGGTGGTCGGCCTGGGGAGCGGCTCGACGGCGAGCATCGCGATAAGGATGATTGGTGAGAAGGTCAGGGGAGGCATGCGCATAGTCGGCGTGCCCACCTCGCGGGATTCCGAGATACTGGCCAGGTCTGTGGGCATAGAGATAGGCGAGCTCGAGAACCACCCCGTCGTGGACCTCACGATCGACGGCGCGGACGAGGTCGACCCGAAGCTGAACCTCATCAAGGGCCTCGGTGGTGCGCTCGTCAGGGAGAAGATAGTCGCGTCCGCCACGAAGGTCGAGATCATAGTGGTCGACGACTCGAAGTTGGTGGAACACCTCGGGACTAAGGCCCCGCTTCCCGTCGAGATAGTCAGGTTCGCGCACCACTCAACTATGCGGTCACTGGAGCGGCTCGGCTGCGTCCCCAAGCTCAGGATGAGGGACGGCGAGGTCTTCGTGACCGACAACGGGAACTACATTGCCGACTGCAGGTTCGAGAAGATAGAGAACCCGCGGAAGCTCGAGTCGGTCATCAACCTCATACCGGGCGTGGTCGACAACGGTCTCTTCGTCGGGCTTGCTCACACCGTGATTGTCGCTTCAAAAGACGGCATCAGGGTGATGGGCAAGAAGTGAGGGTCACTTCGCGAGCTCTTTCAGCTGCTTGATGTTGCTCTCAATTCCCTCGATCTTCTTCCTCTCCTCCGACTCGATGGTCTCTATGATCTTGTCGAAGGGCACAGCGAGCTTGTTGGAGTGCACGGGCCTGCCCTTGCCCTCCTTCTTGATGTCGCGCTTCGACACCCACTTGCGCCTGCGCAGTTCCTGCATCGCTATGGACACCTCGGGCTGTCTCAGGCTCGTGGCGCTCTCGATCTCGACGGACGTGGTCTCCTCCTTCTTGCGGAGGAAGACAAGGGTCTTGGCCATGTTCTTGGATAGGCCCGTCTTCATGAGAAGTTCGACGAGCATCTCGTCCTTCTTGGTTAGGCCTTTGTCCGTCATATTATGTGCCTAGCCATTTATTAATTAGGCAATATTTATTAGTTTCCATTCGAGTGCGAATATATTTACCGGGACCAGGGGACAAGATTCAAGCCGACCAGCGCTGTCCGAGAGCACGTCCGGACGTTCTCAAATCCCGGCAATGCTTTAATACCAGTTCCCGCTTACTCTGCTCCTACCCTGAGGAACGCTGATTCAGATGAAGATGCCCAGAGTCACCAAGGAATACTGCCCAAAGTGCAAGAAGCACACAGACCACGAGGTCGAGAGGGTCAAGACGAGGCCGAGGTCCGAGCTGAAGTGGGGGCAGAGGAGATACAGGAGGGCGACCGCAGGGTACGGCGGGTTCCCCAGGCCCAAGTACGAGGGCCGGCAGAAGCCGACGGTCAAGGTCGCGCTGAGGTACAGGTGCAAGGTCTGCAAGAAGGCCCATCAGAGGACCTGTTTCAGGGCGAAGACTTTCGAGCTCAAGGAGGCCTGAGCGATGTCTGAGGTCCCATCACCCAAGAGCAAGTTCATCACCGTCAAGTGCCAGGATTGCGGGAACGAGCAGATCGCGTTCGACAAGCCTGCGACGCAGGTGAAGTGCAACGTGTGCGGCGCCACGCTCGTCAAGCCCACGGGAGGCAAGGGCTTGGTGCGGGGGCAGATGCTCGGAGAGGTCCAGTAATGGTGCACAGGGCCGAGTTCCCGGAAGTCGGCGATCTTGTTGTTTGCAGCGTTCAGAACGTGAAGAATTTCGGCGCGTTCTGCACCCTGGACGAGTACGGAGGCAAGGAAGGCTTCATCCACGTTCGGGATGTCGCCACCGGCTGGGTCAAATACATCAGGGACCACGTGCGCGAGGGCCAGAAGATCGTGTGCAAGGTCTTGAACGTCGACAGCGACAAGGGACACATCGACCTCTCGCTAAAGCAGGTCAACGAGCACCAGAAGCGCGAAAAGATCCAAGACTGGAAGAACGAGAAGAAGGCGGAGAAGCTCCTCGAGATCGTGGGCACCAAGATGGGCAAGAACCTGGAGGAGGCGTACGCCGAGGCAGGGGAGAAGCTCGTCTCGGAGTTCGGCGCGCTATATACGGCCTTCGAGCAGGTGATGGCGAACGAGTCCGTGCTCAAGGATCTGGGCGTCGACAAGAAGTGGGCCGCCGCGGTCATCGAGGTCGCCAAGGAGAACATCCAGGCTCCCTCGGTCATGATAGACGGGATACTCGAGGTCACGAACCCCAACCCTGACGGGATAGACCACATCAAGAAGGCGCTCGTCGCGGGTGTCGACTCCGACGAGGCCGAGATCAACATCGCATACGTCGGCGCCCCGAAGTACAGGATCACTGTGACGGCGGGCGATTACAAGACCGCCGAGCAGGAGCTGAAGAGCGTCGTGAACTCCATCACGGAAGGCGTGCAGAAGTCGGGCGGCTCTGTCAGCTTCAAGAGGAAGGAAGAGAAGTGAAGACGCTTCTGCGCAAGTGCCCCACATGCAGGGTGTACACTCTCGGCGAGAAGTGCCCTAAGTGCGGAGGGACAACGTTCATGCCCATGCCCGCCAAGTACTCTCCCGAGGACAGGTACGGGGAGTACCGCAGACGCCTGAAGAAGGAGATGTCAGGGGAGACTTAGATGGAAGACATCGTCGTGGTCTACAAGGAGAGGCCGGTCCTGAAGGACCCGGTGTTCGTGGAGGGCCTGCCGGGCGTTGGCAACGTGGGCAAGCTCGCCGCGGAGCATCTGGTCGACCAGCTAAAGGCAGTCAAGTTCGCCGAGATATTCTCAAAATACTTCCCGCCACAGGTCCTGGTGAACGACTCGGGCGTCATCAGGCTCGTGAGCAACGAGATCTACTATGTCAAGCGCCCCGAGGCTGCGAACGACGTCGTGATCATGGTCGGGGACTACCAGGGGCTCACGCCAGACGGGCAGTACGAGCTCTCCGACAGGACCCTGAAGATACTGAAGGAGCTCGGAGTCAAGAGGATGTTCACACTCGGAGGCTACGGCCTCGGAAGGATGATAGAGAAGCCGAGGGTCCTGGGCGCGGCCACCGACCCCGAACTCGTCGAGGAGATGAAGAAGCACGGCGTCACGTTTTCGAAGGGTGAGCCCGGCAGCGGCATCGTGGGCGCGAGCGGCCTGCTCCTCGGGCTCGGGAACCTCTACGGGATGAAGAGCGTTTGCCTGATGGGCGAGACTTCGGGGTACTTCGTGGACCCGAAGGGCGCACAGGCCGTGCTCGAGGTTCTCGCACGCATCCTCGGCGTGACGATCGACTTCAAAGAGCTGGAGGCAAAGGCGCTCCAGATAGACCAGATAACCTCGAAGCTCAGGGAGGCGGAGCCTGCGCCCGAGCCGAAGAGGGAGGACCTCGGATACATAGGCTAGCCAGACTTGTTAGACAGCGCTGCGGCTCGCTTTCGAAAATAAAAAAATAGGGGGGAGGTAATCCTAATTAAGTGAGTCGTCGTAAGAGTAGTTAGAGTGCATCCCATCCCGATTCTGACTACTTCTTCAGGTACTTCTCTTCCACTGTTTTGATCGCCGCAAGGCTTTGTTCGGCGTGTTCGAACTTTTTCATCCGGTCTACGACCAACTCAAGTCTGGCATAGATGAGGTCCCTGATCGCCGCCCTGATCGCCTCAGAGCGCGACGGGAAGTCGTCCAGCTCCACGAGGTAATCGATTGCCCTCAGGTGCCTCTGCGGTATGCGGATGGTGATCTTTTCGCTGTCTGGCTGCATTCACAATCGCCCCGCGCTGACCCGTTACCCCGTGACGCCTTCCGTACCTCTTTTGCCATACGTGCGTCGGACAATCCCCTTATATAAGTCCAAAATATATAAAACCTCGGTTTTCTTCGTCACGCGTGCCAAGGCAGCCCGTCCACGCGCACCCCGCCCTCGAAAAACGATTTATACGGATTGCCTGATAAGGAGGCCACGGCCTGAGTTCTGGCAGTGCAAGACCCGACTTAGCTCAGACTGGTTGAGAGCGGCTGACTGTAGTGTGGATATCGGCATCGCCGATCACGGTCGCTGAAATCAGCAGGCCCCCGGTTCAAATCCGGGAGTCGGGACCACTTTTTCTCAGACTGGCTCCGGGATGACCTTCCAGGGCTCCTTTGCGTCCGGCCTTATGACCTCTCTGTTCCTCTCCAGAAGTGCCAGCTCGCGTCTCTCGAAGGATCTCGGGTCGACGGTGATCATCAGCTTCGTGTCGCTGGTCATGGTCGCGTCTGTCCACCTGTCGACCGCCCTTAGAACCCGCTGGAAGTCGTTCGTGGTCGATAGGTACTCGATCCCGTCGACGAGGACGATCCCGTTCTGTGACTTCTCCATGAACGCAGTAAGCAAGTCGGTCAACATGTTCAGCTTCGCCGGGTCCATGCTCTCCTTCCCGGGCACGGTGGACAGCCATATGATGGGCGTGGTCTGCAGGAAGTGTTTGCCCCGCACGTCGTTCGGGAACCTCCTCGTGACCACCAGGCCCTGCGGCCTGCTCTTGTACTTCGAGCACTGCTTGCACGGGCAGGGCAACCCGCATGTGCCGCAGTCGAGGCTCTCGCACTCGAAGCTCTCGTCGTCCTCGCAGTCCACGCACCTGCCTTTGAGGCTGTCCGTGAAGACCTTGAAACTGAACTCGGGCTTCGACTCCTCGACGAGGTAGACGTACCTGTGGTGAAGCCTGTACTTCGCCTTCGTGCCAGAGGCCATCTTCTCCGGGGTAGGCGACTTGATCCTCTTCCTGCGGCCGATGAAGGCAGTCTTGAGAAGAAGAGCTGGAACCGCCACTCCCGCGTTGACACCTCGTGTCATCAAGAATCTCCCTGGGCCGCGTCGTATGTATCTGCGTTCACGCCGCGGTAGTCGCTGCCCTGACCGCCTCCAGAAGCCTCTCCACCTGGAACGGTTTCGCCACGAAGTCCACCGCGCCGGCCCTCATCGCCTCCTTCCTGAGCGCCTCCTTGACGAGCGCGCTGACGACGATGATCTTCGCCTTGGGATCAATCTCGACTATCTTCATGATCGCAGAGAGCCCGTCCATGCCGGGCATCAGGATGTCCATAAGGACCACGTCGGGTTTGAGCGCTTTGAACTTCTCTATCGCCTCGAGACCGTTGGCCGCCTCTCCTGCGATCTCGTGGTCGTGGGATTCTAAGATGTCCCGAATCATCTCTCGTATGAACGGCGCGTCCTCGACGATAAGCACCTTCGACACGGATTTCGACCCCACTGCTAGCTTTCGGCCATAAGACGAATTCGGCCATATATAAGTTGGCTACTTCGATTATCGCGGACGATAACGGCCACGAAAATCCTCAAGAGCAAACAGCGCGTCGAACGGGGTCAGCGGAGTCTGTCGGTCTTGTCGGGCTCGTGTGTGCGCGCGATGGCGTGCGGACCGTGCATGCGCCCGCAGAATGCCTAGAGGCATTCCCGTCTGACGCAGTTTCCTGCAATTTCCTGAGCGACCAGCATCTAACAAATAATAAATAGCCTGAGATGCATATGGATTTTCGTCCGACACATGTCGGACTAGAAGGGATGGGCATGGTATTCGGCGTCGGAAGAAGGGATGCTCGCGAGACGGAAGAACCCCAGCAGAGGCAGAGGGTTCCATACAGGTTGGCGTCCTACGAGCACGACCATGAGGGCAAGAGGTTCAAGTCGAGCAACGTGGTCTACAGCTTCTGGAGCGCCTCCAAGTACGTGCTGATCCTGTCCCTCATGCTGTGGTGGCTCCCCATGTTCGGGCAGATGATCGCCGGCTTCGTCGGAGGCAGGCGCGCGGGCTCTCCGTGGAAGGGCGTCGCCGCTTCCATCGTCCCTGTCGTCGGCCTGTACTGCGTGATGACTGGGTTCGAATCAGGGTTCCTTCCGTCGCACGTGTTCGGAGTCGCGATAGCTCCTGCGGCCATCAGCGCTGCGCTCAGCAGCGGCATCCCGTTCATTTCGCCCTACATCCAGTTCTCCTCAGAGTATGTCGGATCCTTCGTGCAAGCGCTCGCAGGTTCGAGCCCTTACGGTATCAACACCTACGTGCTGACCGTCGTTTTCGCGTACGTCGGTGGCGTCCTCGCGGAGCAGAACCGCAGGGAGATTGAGTATTCCTCAGGTGCAGTGATGAACACGACCACTGTCCTCGTCCACGACGGGAACAGGGGAGCTCAGGTCGCTGAGCCCGAGAAGCACCACGGAGTCATATCTGCAATGGGATCCGTCTTCCACCTTCCGGGCAGGCACGCCGATTACGCGAACGCCAGCGCAGGGTTCGCTCACATAAGGCACAGGGACCCGTGGTCCCGGGCCGCGCAGATGCACTACGGCGGCCAGCCGGAGGACGACTACGCTCTGCCTCCTGCGCGGGCGGCATATGATGATTACGAGCCGATGCGGACGACCTCGCACAGGCACAGGCGCGTCAAGGACCCGTGGAAGCAGAAGCGACGCGGGGCCACCAACATGTCGGCGAAGCCGAGGTTCAACTACCCGCAGTACGAGTCCGCAGGATACAAGGGAGGCATGATCCGCAGGAGCAAGGACGTCCCGCGGTACACCGTCGCTCCGGACGCGCGCTCGATCAGGCGGGCCGAGAAGATGATTGACAGGGAGTGGGAGGGCCGGAGGCACCAGCAGCGGTTCGTCGAGGAACCCGACGACGATGGCGGCGAGGAGACCGAGGCCGTCGCGGTGCACAGAAGGGAGCACCACCACACTCATGACCAGTGGGACTCGATCTAGCCCTGTCGAACGAAAACCTATTTATCATCCAACCGCTTCGCTCGCTTCCAGATTAGATTGGAGCGGAGCGGGGAACTCTATGTTCTGTGAGAAGTGCAAGAGCCTTCTGTTTCCTCAGGATGGGAAGCTCGTCTGCAGGAAGTGCGGGGCCGTTCGCGAACAGGGCAACGCTGAACAAGTCATCACGCACAAGGGCAAGGAGAAGGAGATGGCAGTCCTGGGAGAGATCTCGGGGACTCTGCCGACGGCGCCCGCGGAGTGTCCGTCGTGCGGGCACAACAAGGCCTATTGGGTGCTGAGGCAGACAAGGGCTGCCGACGAGCCCGAGACGAGGATCTACAGATGCGTCAAGTGCGGTCATTCGTGGCGTGAATACTGAAGCCCATACCTGCACACACAAGTTTTTAAAATGACGACTGATTACAGGTAGGTACGGAAGGGGGGCTAATGTTCCAGGCGAAAGCCAGAGCAGATACACTGAAAGAAGTCGTGAACGTCGTTTCGACCCTGGTAGATGAAGTGAAGTTCAGCGTCACGTCGGAAGGGCTCGTCCTGAGGGCGGTCGACCCGGCTCACATCGCCATGGTCGACATGTCGATCTCCAAGGACGCGTTCGAAGAGTTCAAGGCCGACGAGACCGAGATCGGCATCGACATCGACAAGCTCAGCCAGTTCCTGAAGCTCGCCAGAGGGGACGATGTAATCGACCTCAAGCACGATGAGGACAAGAGGCGACTGAACATCGTCGTCGGAGACATCACGAGGCGGATGAGCCTGATAGACACCACGGGCATGAGCGACCCGAAGGTGCCGAACCTCGAGCTCCCCGCGAAGCTGACAGTAAACGTGGACGACCTCGTACAGGGCATCAAGGCCAGCGAGACGGTCTCTGACCACATCGCGCTGATTGCCACCCCGGAGAGCTTCGAGATGACCTGCGAGGGCGACATGGACCAGGTCAACTGGAGGAAGGCCAAGAAGGACATGGAGTCCCTCGAGACCCCGAGCAGCGTCAGGAGCCTCTTCCCGCTCGAGTACTTCTCCAACATGCTCAAGGCGGTGCCGTCAGGTAGCGCTGTCACGATGCACCTCGGGAACGACTACCCGGTCAGGGTGGAGTTCAAGATCGCGAACGGCAAAGGCGAAGTGAGGTACCTGCTTGCCCCGAGGATCGAGAGCGGTGACTGAGCGCGCAGCCGATGGCAGGCGTTGCGGCAAACCCCTTCTTCATTCTGAGACATCACGCGTTATCCAACCAGTGTGACTGACATGCGGCGAGTGAGGATCGGTGTGCTGGCTTCAGGCGGCGGAACGAACCTTCAGGCGATCATAGACGCGTGCGAGCGCGGCGAGATCGATGGTGACGTCGTTGTGGTGATCTCGAATGTGGACGACGCGTTCGCACTCGAGCGCGCGCGCAAGCACAGCATCCCCGCGTTCGCATTCCCCCACCAGGGACTGACCAGGGAGCAGCACGAGAAGGACATCATGGACTGCCTCGACCAGCACCAGGTGGACCTCGTGATACTCGCAGGGTACCTCAGGATGTTCACGCCGGTCATGATCAGGAAGTACGCTGGCAGGATGATGAACACGCACCCCGCGCTCCTCCCGTCCTTCGGCGGGAAGGGCATGCACGGGCTGAACGTGCATCAGGCGGTGCTCGACTACGGCTGCAAGGTCTCGGGGTGCACGATACATTTCGTGACCGAGGAGGTCGACGGGGGCCAGATAATCCTCCAGAAGGCCGTCCCGGTGCTCGAGGGGGATACCGCGGAGACGCTCCAGGAGCGCGTGCTCAAGGAGGAGCACAAGCTCTTCCCGAGAGCGGTCCAACTGTTCGCGAGCGGCAAGCTGAAGATAGAAGGTCGCAGATGCAGGGTCCTGGAGACTTGAGTGTCGCGCGGGCCAGACTTCGCGAATGCTTTAAGACGGCCGAACTGATATCGGGCAACCGTCAGCACAGGTCAGGGGGGCGGGTTTGGAAGTATACGACGGAGAGTTCATCGCCGAACTCGAGGGTATCGCCAGGAACATCCGAAGGCATTCTATCAAGATGATTTACGAGGCCGGCTCCGGGCACCCCGGAGGCTCACTGTCTGCCGCGGATATCCTGGCCGCGCTGTATTTTCACGTCATGAGGCACGACCCCAAGAAGCCCGACTGGCCCGAGAGGGACAGGTTCGTGCTCAGCAAGGGCCACGCTGCGCCCGCGCTGTATGCCGTCCTCGCAGAGGCCGGGTACATCCCTGTCGAGGAGCTGTCCTCGCTCAGGAAGATGGGCAGCCGGCTCCAGGGGCACCCGTGCATGAACAAGACCCCGGGGGTCGAGATGTCCACGGGCTCGCTCGGGCACGGGCTCGCCGCGGGGAACGGGATGGCGCTCGCGGCCAAGCTAGACAGGAAGCTCTACAGGATCTTCGTACTATGCGGCGACGGAGAGATGGACGTCGGAGAGACCTGGGAGGCCGCGATGCTGGCATCGCACTTCAAGCTCGACAATGTGACCGTCTACGTTGACAGGAACAAGCTACAGCTGGACGGCCCGACCGAGAAGATCATGTCCCTCGAACCGCTCTCGGACAAGTGGAAGGCCTTCGGGTGGCACGTCATCGAGATCAACGGCCACAACATGAAGGAGATAATCCACGCTACCAACGAGGCTAAGGGCATCAAGGGTAAGCCGACAGCGATCATATGCCACACCATCAAAGGCAAAGGGGTCAGCTACATGGAGGGTGCCCTGCACTTCCATGGGAAGGCCCCGAACAAGGCGGAGTACGAGCAGGCGATGAAGGAGCTCGGAGGTGACACCCGGTGAAGTGGAAGGAGGAGAGTCAGAGGAAGGAGTACGGGCGCACCCTGGTCGAGCTCGGCAAGGAGAGGAGCGACATCGTCGTGCTCGACGCGGACCTGTCGAGCTCGACGAGGACGGCGGATTTTGCGGCCGCGTTCCCCGAGAGGTTCTTCAACTGCGGTATCGCGGAGCAGAACATGATGGACACCGCCGCCGGCCTGGCAGCATCCGGCAAGACGGTCTTCGTTTCGACCTTCGCGGTGTTCGGGACCGGGAGGTGCTACGACCAGATACGCCAGTCGATTGCCTATCCGAACCTGAATGTGAAGATCGTGCTCTCGCACGCGGGCATCACCGTGGGCGGGGACGGCGCATCTCACCAGATAGTGGAGGATCTCGCCCTCATGCGCGTCCTGCCCAACATGACGGTCATCGTGCCTGTCGACACGCCGGAGACCCGCAAGGTCGTGAAGTCGATCGCGAAGCAGAAGGGCCCAACGTATGTCCGAATCGGCAGGGCGGACGTGCCCACCGTGACTGACGATTCGACCCCGTTCGAGATAAACAAGGCCCCTGTGCTCAGGGACGGGCGCGACATCACTCTCATTGGCTGCGGGATCATGGTCTCGAAGTGCCTCGAGGCCGCTGAGGAGCTGACAAAGCACGGCATCGACGCACGTGTGATCAACCTGCACACGATCAAGCCGATCGACGAGAAGACGATTGTGAAGGCCGCGAGGGAGACAGGCGGGGTCGTCACGGCCGAGGAGCACTCCGTCATGATGGGAATGGGGAGCGCGGTCGCGATGGTCCTGGTCGAGAACTTCCATGTGCCCATGAAGCGCGTCGGGATACCGGACGTGTTCGGTGAGTCGGGCGCGTGCGATGAACTGATGGGCAAGTACGGCCTTACGGTGGACAACATCGTGGAAGCCGCCCACGATGTTCTGAAGAGGAAGAAGTGAGGGGTGGCAAAGCGTGAAGATATTCATAGACACCGCGAACCTCGAGCACATCAAAGAGGTCAACAGCTGGGGCGTGCTGGACGGAGTGACCACGAACCCTTCCCTTGTGGCCAAGGAAGGGTGCGAGTTCAGGAAGAGGATCGAGGACATCTGCAAGGTCGTGGACGGTCCGATCAGCGCCGAGGCCGTGTCCATGGACGCCGAGGGGATGGTGAGGGAGGCGCGCGAACTCTCGAAGATGCACAGGAACGTCGTCGTCAAGATACCGATGACCGACGAGGGGCTCAAGGCGGTCAAGGTCTGCTCCAAGGAGGGCATCAAGACCAACGTCACGCTTGTGTTCTCGCCCAACCAGGCGTTGCTGGCCGCGAAGGCGGGGGCGACCTATGTGTCCCCGTTCGTGGGAAGGCTAGACGACATCAGCCACACCGGCATGGACCTTGTCAGGGACATCATCAAGATCTACAGCAACTACGGGTTCAAGACCCAGGTCATCGCGGCGAGCATGAGGCACCCGGTGCATGTGACCGAGGCCGCGCTCGCGGGCGCGCACATCGCCACCGTGCCCTACGAAGTCCTGAAGAAGATGCTCAAGCACAACCTTACGGACGAGGGCATCAAGAAGTTTCTGGCGGACTGGGAGAAGGTCCCGAAGAAGTAAGGGCTAGGAGATGTAGCTCGCCGTGCTGGACCTGTCAAAGCCATGTACCAGCTCGAGCGTGTACTCCTGCTCCGGCTGCCACCCGTAGACCGGGTACACGAGCTTCGGGACGAACCTGGAGAGGTCGGCCGCGAACTGAGAGACCGGATGCTCTTTGCCGAACAGCTTCACGCTTATCTCGTAGGCTTTCTGCCTGGTCGCGGCCTCGTCGATGATGCCCAGGGTGTGCAGGTACTCGTGGAGCAGTATGTGGAAGGCATAGGGTTTGTAGAGCGTGGGGTCGGTCTCCTTGATCCGTCTCAGCGGGAGGTTGTTCATCACGATGATGTTCGTCGCGACCGGATAGAAGGCGCCCACGAAGCCCTGCGGGCCGCCTCCGAGGTTGGCAAGGCCAAGCATCAGCCCCGCGCGCTCCTTGCCGGTCGTCTTGCGCACGGCTAGTTTGACCACTTCGAATATGTCCGAGAGGTCGTCTGCGGACTGCAACTTTGAGTCGAAAGTCGGGTCGCTCTCCACGGCCATGTATTTGGAGTTGCCTGGATATAGCATAATCGCCGGACGTTCGACAACTCCAGGCCAGACAAGATTATCGACAAGCATGAAATACGCCGAACACTCTGCCGCTCATGTGCGAGCCGATGTGCTTGTAGTCGGCGCTGGACCTGCCGGGTCCAACGCCGCCCGACTCCTGGCAAAGGACCACGACGTCGTGATCGCCGAGGAGCACCTGACCCCAGGGGAGCCGCTCCAGTGCGCCGGCCTGGTGACAACGAGGGGCGTCCCGTCTTTCGCGAGGGACAGCGTCATCAACGATGTGAGGGGTGTCAGAGTGCATTCGCCACTTGGCAACGTCCTTGAGCTCAAGGCGAAGCGTGCTCGTGCTCATGTGCTGGACCGCCCGCGGTTTGACAGGATGATGTTCCACTCCGCAGTGGACGCCGGAGCTGAACCGCTACTCGGTGCATCGGTCAGGGGGGTCCATCAGACGGAGGCCGAGGTGCTCTCTGAGCTCAGGTCGGAAGGACGATTGAGCGCTGTCTCCTCCAGCCTCGTAGTGGGCGCGGACGGATACAGATCGATCTGCAGGCGGGCGGCGCGCCTTCCAGGGCCGAGGCACATGGTCATCGGCATCCAGGCGGACCTGAAGGGCGTTGATTCGGACCAGGAATCTGTTGATGTATACCTCGGTAGGGACGTCGCACCGGGGTTCTTCGCCTGGGCAGTTCCTGCGGGAGACATAACGAGGGTCGGCCTATGCACCTGGGATTCAGAAGACGCCCCTGCGGTGTACCTCAAGAAGATGCTCGCGCGGCCGGAGTTTCGAAAGGCCCGGAGCGTCTCCGGAGCCTCCGGCAAGATACCCATCGGACCAGGCAAGACCGCAGTGAGGGACCGGATAATGCTAGTGGGGGATGCCGCGTGCCACGCGAAGCCCCTTTCGGGTGGCGGGGTCTACACTGGTGTCAAAGGCGCTGAGCTCTGCGCCCAGGTCGCCTCGTCGGTCCTGAGGGAGCAGCTGGGAGCCGGGACGGAGGACTATGATGCCCTCTGGACAGAGGCCTTCGGCAGGGAGCTTTCGATGGCTTTCAGAATCAGGAAGGTCTTCATCAACCTCACCGACAAGAAGCTGGACAAGGCCGTCAAGCTGTTCGACACGCCAGACATGAGGGAGCTGCTGGAGTCGAAGGGCGACATCGACTACCCTGCGTCACTTGCTTCTTCGGTCCTCAGGCTTGCGCCGAAGCTCGCTCAGTTTTCCCCTCAGATAATAAAATCGTTTCTCTAGCCTTGGGTATTTGCCCGGGTTGTCCAGGACGAAGTAGTAGAGCGCCAGCGAGCACAGCGCGACGCATGCGAAGACCAGGAGCCCGAGGGGCCATCTGGGGATGGGCACCTTGATGCCGAACGAAGAGTCCGGGATAAGGCCCTCCACCCCGAGGGTCTTGAGGTAGGTCCTGTTGACAAGTGGCTCGCCGGAATCGAACGACACGATCGAGTCCCATTCGGCCCCGGTGAAGCAACCTCTGGACTTGAGGACGACGACAGTTGAGTTGCCCTCGAACTGGAACGACAGGCTGAACCTGAGGAAGTACGTGCTCTGTGAGAAATACGACCCATGGGGGGTGTCCTTCGTGGTCTCGATCGACAGGTTGACCCTCATAGTGTAGTTGGCCACGATCCTGCCGAGCTGAACCGTCTCCTCTGTGCCGTTCCCGTTGACCGACGGCGGGTCCGGGAAGTCCTCTGTGACTGGCTCGTCGGTGTCCTGCGTTGCATACCAGTATACCCCGACGACGAGGGTCGCATTCACCATTGTGGAGTTCGGCCCGTCGTAAGGGTTCGAAACGTTGAACGAGACCTCGGCGACCTCTCCCGGCCTTATCACGGGAGTCACGAAACCCCCCATGATGCTGTTCGTGTACTTCGGCGCCCCTGGGTCCGCGATGTCCGCGCTCGAGATCCCCGCAGACATGAGCATGAGTGATAGAAGGATTGCCGAAGACGGTAGCCCGGTCCTCATCTCGGTTGAGAAGACCGATACCGACTATATCGTTTTCGGTGTCGCGGAGCGCCGCGTCCAGAAGGGTTAATACCCGGGCCAGTCGTTGGCAACCCCGTGTTCGGCGTACGGGTCAGGCGAGAAGCTGCAGAGTCGCTCAGGTTGGAGCTGACGAAGTCCGGGCTCTTGGACAAAGCCCACGCCATAGTCGACGAGGGTGGAGACGTGTTGATACCGGTGCTATCGCGGCCTCCTTGCGCTCTCCTGGAGAAGAGCGGCGCCATCGTTGTCGACCACGGCTTCCCGATAAGGAAGCACCACGAGGATCCGATAGAAGAGGTCCGCAGGATAGCTGATGTTCCTGACGACCTCCGACGGGAGCTGCCCTCGAAGTGGGAGAGGTTCGGGGACGTAGTGGTCCTCAAGCTGGACAACAAGCTCGAGCCCTACGAGCATGAGGTCGGCAGGGCGTATTCGGCTGCCCTCGGGCTGAAGGCTGTGTTGAAGGGCACCGGGGGCATCTCGGGCGATTGCAGGCGCCCTTCGGTCAAGGTGCTTTTTGGTGGGGATACAGTCACTACGCACATCGAGAACGGCATCATGTACAGGTTCGACCCCGCACGGATAATGTTCTCATCGGGGAACGAGGAGGAGCGCATCCGCATGGCCGGGCTCGGATGCACCGGCGAGACGATAGTCGACATGTTCGCTGGGATAGGGTACTTCTCCCTCCCCCTGGCAGTATACCAGCGACCAGGGAAGGTGATCGCGTGTGAGATAAGCCCGGTCGCGCACGGGTACCTTGTGGAAAACATCGCGCTCAACGGGGTCGAAGGTGTCGTCGAACCATTCCTCGGGGACAACAGATCGCTCCCGGGTGAATCGATTGCTGATAGAGTCATCATGGGCTATGTGAAGACGACCCACGAGTTCCTCCCGACGGCGATGCGGCTCGTGAAGGACGGAGGCGTGGTCCACTACCACGAGACCTGTCCGAACGACCTCGTCCCTGAGAGGCCTTTGAAGCGGATCGAGGCAAGCGTCACGGGCGGCTCGGTGTCAGTCCTGAGGATCAAGGAGATAAAATCGTACGCCCCAGGTGTCGCCCATGTCGTCGTCGACGCGCGGATCAAGAAACCCGCTTGACCTCGTCCATGCACCCCGCCTCGCGCAGCAGTTGTACGAACGCCTCGTGGTGCTTCTCCGGGCCGTCACTTTCGAGCAGCTGGCGAGAGAAAGTCTCCAAGTGCTTCCCGTACTCCTTCTCCTCATCCGTGAACTTCCACGACTTCGTGGTTATTCCCAGAGCGAGGTACATGCCATGAGCGATGGACCGTACCCTGTGGTCCGCGGACTTGTTGCCATCGAGCACGGCGACCGCATCTGCTGACCCTCCGGTCTTGTACGCCCTCGTGACCTGGTCCACGAACTCGGCATGCTGGGACATCTTGACGTACTTCGGTATCCTTGCGTCCACCGCCGAGTGTTCAGCCTCCTTGACGGCACGCCTTATGATCTTGAGCGGAGAGCTGACAGATTCGTCGTCGTCCTTGAAGTGCTTCTTCGCGACATCATCAGGAGCAACAGCTCGGAGCGCGTCCTCTCCATGAGCCGACCAGAACATGGACAGCAGACCGTTGACCGACTCCCCCTGCTCGACGAAGACGGGGTGGGAGACCTCCTTGAGCAGTCCCTGGAGCGCTTTTCGTTCCACTTCGTCCGCAGCCATGTCATTCACAAACGCCTCGACGTCACCGCCGTAGCACCTGTCTCCCTTGATGTACGTGCGCCGGGAGACCGTCGCGAGGTCCTCCTTGACTGCCTTCAGATGCTCCTCGATGAGCTCCTTGTCCCCGACCTGGCCAGACGAATACTTGTCAAGGAGCGATCTGTCAAGTGGCTTGGCGAAGAGGTCATCGCACCTAGCCTCGCCAGCGACGTCCTCAAACGCCCGCACAACCGAGATGTCGAACTCGTTCAGCACGCGTGGGACCGCCATGCCCTCAGCCAGTTTGACGAGCGTGTTCTTCGACTTCATTGCGCACTGGTCGCATACGAGGATCTTGCTACCCGCCGTGACCCAGTCGAACTCGATGTGGTTGGAGGATGCTGGACTGTGCGGGCATGAGTATGTCTTTCCGTCCAGCCTCGTCGCTCCGACCGATTCGGCCGCGATCTTCACGTACTCTTCGGGTGGCTTCGGGTCACGGCCTGTGCACACAAAATCGTCACCATATGAGTAGAAGTGGAGCCCTTTCTTGTTGACGAGGTCCCTGACGCTGAGCACGCGCCACTTGGGTGAGTCAAAATACTGTACTCCGATGAGCTTCTCGCGGTCTGTCTTCCCCCTCATCGCATAGGCCACGGTCCCCACGGGGTACTGAGCGGTCGCAAGGTACGGCATCTTCTCCTCATGCACCAGGCCGATCGTGGCCGCGTATGCCCTCGCCAGACGGTCCCCTCCCCTCGCGAACTTGGCGAGCTTGACGGGGTCGTCCTTGAAGCGTTGTATCTTCGCAAGGCGCGCGCGGGTCTTCTTGAAAGGACATGACCTGCAGTCCCCTGCACAGTCGGGCAGGATCAGCTCAGGGTCGTCCATGAGCAGCTTCGCCTTCTCGATCAGGTCTTTCTCCATGACCTTGGAGGCGATCCTAGCTTTGATTCTGAGGCGCGGGATTCCTTTCTTCCTTGGCATGTGACGCTCGGCCTCCGATTACGGCAAGAGGTATTAGGCTTTGCGTGGCGACGGGATGCCATCTGGTCACTGGGCCGGTGAAAGTATATTAGACTGGCCGCGCCATAACTGGATGGCAGAAAAGCGGATGGGACGGATGTCGCAGGAAGAGGACTCCGCACGGGCCTTCATCAAAGGATTCCAGGAAGGTCTTCAGGAGGCCTGGGACGAGATAATCAAGCTCTCGACCAAGGGCTACACGTCTAGGGAGCTTCAAATCATGGCGAAGACCAAGCGATCTATGGTCTTCCAGAGGGTGCAGCAGAAGGTAGACGAGCTCGAGAGGGCTCTCGGCAGGAAATTGTCTGGACAGGAGATGCCAACCGCTGCGCAGAAGCCCGTCGAAGCCCAGCTAACGCCCGGCTGGAGCTACGTCATCAAGGAGGACAGGCCAGAGAAGAGCTTCGCGCTGTTCTCGAAGTTGTTGTCTCAGGGCAGCAGAGGACTCTGCATATCTAGGACTCACCCCGAGACCCTCAAGCAGAAGTACAAGTTCGATGCGGAGGTGCTTTGGCTGACGAAGACTGAAGCCTCGCACCCGCAAGGCGAGTCCAAGGGTGTGGAGTTCGTCTCTCCGAACAACCTGGCGCACCTCGCGTCATCCATAAGGGACTTCCTGTCCAGAGGCGCTGAGGGCGCCGTGATAATCGAGGGCCTCGAATACCTCACCACGCAGAACGACTTCAAAAGCGTCCTCAAGTTCATACAGCTAATCAACGAGCAGGTCGTGCTCGACAAGGGCTACATGATCGTGCCCGTCGACGAGGCAACCATGGACCCCAAGGATTTCTCGCTCGTTGAGCGAGAGATGAGCCAAGTCCTTTAGGCCTCGAGACAAGGACCGGGCCATCGTTTGTGAGATTGGTGCTCCCGCCGGGATTTGAACCCGGGTGACCAGCTCGAAAGGCTGGGATGATTGACCGGACTACACTACGGGAGCAGCTTGGTCAGATGTATGGCTCTGTCGCCCTAAGAAATGTCCATATATAATGCTTCTCGGCTCCCGGTCCGTTATGCCAGATTCTCCGTCTGGTCTGACAAAGCTTAAAGTGGGTCTGGGGGATTCCGCCCACGCATGGATGAGCCGAAGGAGAAGCTCAGCGCGGCCGAGCTCACTCGGAAGTACATCGACAGGCATCCCTGCATCAGGGACTGCATCAGTAAGGACCTCATAAACTACTCATCGCTCTCCCGCCTGATCATGAAGGAACTCGGGGTCAAGAACGAGGAGGCCGTGCTCGCGGCCAGCCGCAGGTATGCGATGAAGCTCGCGAAGACGGACTTCGAGGGCAACGTCATGAAGATATTCGAGCAGAGCCGGCTCGAGCTCAAGACGAGGATATGCATCGTCGTCGCCAAGAACGAGTGGATCGTCCTCAGGAACCTCGAGGACGTCGTCCGGAAGATCTTGGCGGAGAAGAGCACAATGCAGGTGCTCCAGAGCGCGAACGGCATCACCGTCATATCGGAGGACAGGCACCTCCCCACCATCTCGAAGGCCATCGGCCAGGACCATATAATCGCGGTGAAGGAGAACCTCGCGGAGATCACCGTGAAGAGCCCGCCCGCGATCGAGGAGACCCCAGGTGCATTTGCATACGTGATGACAATGCTCTCTGAGCAGGGCATCAACCTGTTGGAGGCCGTCAGCTGCTACACGGACACGATATTCATCGTCAGCAGGGACGACATGATGCGGGCCTTCGACATACTGTCCACGATAATCGAGGGGAAGATAATCCCGGAGAACAGTCGCTGACTTAGCCGGTGACGAGCACCTTCTCTTTCGCGCACTGGCGACTCATCTCGTCGACAGCGTTCTTAGTACTGGCGAGTGCGGCCTTTGCCTTCCTCATTTGCCCCCTAACCGCCTCGGGCGCGGTCCCTCCTTCGGTGTTCCTCCTCGCGACAGCCTTGTTCGGGCCGAAGAACCCCTTGTCTACTGACACGGCCTGTCCGGCCAGCTCCTGGAATGCACGATCGTCTCCCCCGGACCTCAACGCGATTTCCCGGACAGTCCCATGCGCCTCCCGGAACGGCACACCATTTTTTGTGAGGAGGTCGGCGAGGTCGGTCGCGGTCATCAACCCGGCCTCGGCCTCCCTCCTCATCCTCACCCCGTCGAACTCAACTCCTGCAAGCAAAGTTGTGAGGGCATGGAGTGAGACCCCGACGGTGTCAAAGACATCGAAGAGGCTCTCCTTGTCTTCTTGCAGGTCGCGGTTATACGCGAGGGGAAGAGATTTCAACAGGGTGAGGATAGCGATTAGGTGACCGACAGCCCTGCCAGACTTGCCTCTGACAATCTCAGCGATGTCGGGGTTCTTTTTCTGGGGCATCATGCTGGACCCCCCCGAGAGTTCCTTCGGGAGCCGGACGAAGCCGAACTCGTGCGAAGACCAGACGACGAGCTCCTCGCACAGCGAGGAGAGGTGTATCATGAGGAGTGACAAGACGAATGCCGACTCGGCTGCGAAATCCCGGTCGGAGACCGAGTCCATCGAGTTCTCCGTCACGCTGTCCATCCCGAGCATGCGCGCGGCGATGTGCCTGTCCAGTGCGAACGAAGTCCCGGCCAGGGCTCCGGAGCCGAGCGGCGAGACGTTCGTCCTGGCATAGCAGTTCTTGAGGCGGTCTATGTCTCTTTCGATCCGCCAGAAATGCGCGAGAAGGTGGTGCGCTAACAGCACCGGCTGCGCGTGCTGCATGTGCGTGTAGCCCGGCAGGAACAGCCCTTTGCTCTCCGAGGCCTTCCGGAGGAGCACGCTCTGAAGAGCAGTCGCCTCCTCGATAGTGCCAAGGATCATCTTCCTTGTCCAGAGGCGCATGTCGAGCGCGACCTGGTCGTTCCTGCTCCGGCCAGTGTGCAGTTTGGCCCCGAGCTCGCCCACGCGGTCAGTCAAGACCTTCTCGACATTCATGTGGACGTCTTCGAGGGATGCGTCTAGGGACAGCTTCCCGGCCGATATGCCCCTGGCCACCCATCTGAGGCCGTCCACCATCCTCGGGAGCTCCCGTTGGTCTATGACGCCCGCGCCCGCAAGCGTGTGCGCGTGGGCGATGCTGCCCGCTATGTCGTGCTCCCAGAGCCTCCTGTCGAAATGCACCGACGATGTGAAACTGAGGTACTCGTCACTTACTGACGGCGCATGATTCCTCAGTGACCGCGCATTCGTTCGCCGCGCCATTCCCGTTCGCTCCAGACTTGACCATGCTGCCGACCTTCAGCGGCAGCCCCCACACATAGATGAACCCCTTCGCAGCAGAGTGGTCGAACTCGTCGCCCTTGGCGTAGGTCGACAGTGCTTCGCTGTACAGGGAATACGGCGAGTCCCTTCCCACGACCACCGCGCTCCCCTTGAACAGCTTGATCTTCACGTTGCCTGTGACGGTCTCCTGGGTCTTCTCCACGAACGCGTCCAGGGCCTCCTTGAGCGGCGAGAACCAGAGGCCGTTGTAGACCAGGTCTGCGTAGTGCTGCTCGACGATTCTCTTGTAGTGCAGCAGGTCCTTCGTCAGAACCATGCTCTCGAGCTCCTGGTGCGCCTTGATCAGCACCGTGGCCGCCGGGGCTTCGTAGACCTCTCTCGACTTTATGCCGACCAGCCGGTTCTCGATGAGGTCGATCCTCCCGACGCCGTGGTTCCCCGCGACCTCGTTCAGCATCTTCACGATGTCCAGCATGCTCATCTGCGTCCCGTTGACGCTGACTGGCACCCCCTGGTGGAAACCGACTTCGACGTACTCCGGCACGTCAGGGGACTTGTCCGAACCCTTCGTCCACTCGAATATGTCCTCAGGTGGCTCGACCCACGCATCCTCCAGCACACCGCATTCGATGGCTCTTCCCCATATGCTCTCGTCGATGCTGTAGGGCCTCTCGGTCGAGACCGGGACAGGGATGCCGTGCTCCTTCGCGTAGACGATCTCCTCGTCCCGGGACATCTTCCAGTCCCTGGTCGGCGCGAGTATCTCCATGTTCGGTGCGAGGGCCATTATGGACACCTCGAACCTGACCTGGTCGTTCCCCTTGCCCGTGCAACCGTGCGCTATGGCCGTCGCGTCGAGCCTCTTCGCCATCTCGACGAGCTTCGCGACCATCAGTGGCCTCGCCACGGCTGTTCCGAGCGGGTAACTCCCTTCGTAGAGCGCGTTCGCCTTGAGCGCGGGCACGACGTAGACCTCGACGAACTCCCTCTTCGCGTCGATGACCCACGCCTTGGATGCGCCTATGCTCTTTGCCCTCCTCATTGCGTCCTTGAGGTCGTCCGATTGACCGACATCTACGGTCACGGCGACGACATCGCAGCCGTATTTCTCTTTCAGCCAGTGGATGGCCACTGACGTGTCCAGGCCGCCTGAGTACGCGAGCAGGATCTTCTTCTCGGGTTTGCCATGAGCAGCGCCTTCCATTTGTGCCGCCTCCGAGCGTTCGATTCGGATGTGTCTATTTGGCGGTGGTGGCACGGTGAGAACACGCCCGACGAAAGCGTGTCGCATTTCGGACATCGCGTCCTCCGCGCAGTCGGCTTGGCGGGACTCAATCCGAACATCTGGCCATCATAGGCAAAGCCCATCATCCTTAAGTACGCCCAGTTCATTACGAGAAGGGAAGCTGGGTGTCCATTGCCATTCCGTCGAAGGGAGCCAGAAGAGGAGCTGAAGATAGGGCCTGACGGCGAGCCCGAATACGTTAGGGTGCGCCTTCCGCGGAAGAAGGAGAACGAGATATTCGGGATAGCCGACCAGCTGCTCGGCGCGTCCAGGATACGCGTCATGTGTGCGGACGGAAAGCACCGCATGGGGAGGATACCCGGCAAGATCAAGAAGCGCATGTGGATACGCGAAGGCGACCTTCTCATAGTCAAGCCGTGGGATTTCCAGGACGAGAAGGCGAACATAATGTACAGGTACACGAAGACTCAGTCGATGTACCTGAGCAGGAAGAAGATGCTGCCCAAGTCGATTGACATCTTCTGAGGCCTCCTGGAGGCTGCTGCTTTTGGCTCGCGAGGAGGAGTATCACCGTTTTGAGAGGGAGATTGACAAATGGCGCGAGCGCCGCAAGGACTCGAGCGAGCGCAAATCGTACGACGAGGTCTTCAACCAGCAGAACCTGATGCGCGTCTACAAGCTCTTCTCGGACGGCGTCATAGACAAGTTCGACTTCCCGATATCGACAGGCAAAGAGGGAAACGTGTTCAGGGCCAGCACGGTGAAGGGCGAGATGCTGGCCGTCAAGATATACAGGACCGCGACTTCGACATTCGGGGACATGGCGAAGTACATCAACGGCGACCCTAGGTATGCGAGGGCGGGCACTGGGAACAAGAAGAGGATGATTCTCCTCTGGGCCGGCAAGGAGTACTGGAACCTGAAGCTGTTCTACAATGCGGGTGTCAGGGTGCCGAAGCCCGTTGCCCACCACGCAAACATCATCGTCATGGAATACATCGGGACCGAAGACGAACCGGCGCGGCAGATGAGGAACGTGGAACTCGAAGACCCCGAAGGCGTCGCGAGGAAGATTCTAGGCTACGCGAAGCTCGGCTACACCAAGGCGGGGCTGGTGCACAGCGACCTCAGCGAGTACAATGTCCTCATGCTCGGGCAGGAACCGGTCATCATCGACGTCGGCCAGGCGGTTCTCAAGGACCATCCGAACGCCCAGGAGTGGTTGGAGCGCGACATCGGCAACGTGGCAAGGTATTTCAGAAGGTTCAAGGTTCACATCGACGAGAAGGCCGAGCTGAAGGAGATCAGGGGCGGATGAATCAGACACTCAAGATCCCGGCTGAGCGCGTTGGGGTCCTAATAGGCAAGGACGGGGAAACCAAGCGTGCTCTCGAGGAGCGCACCGGCATCACAATCTCGGTGGACTCCGAAGAAGGGGATGTCGAGATCGACCACACGCACGCGAAGGACCAGGGCAGGGCGATGTCGGCACTGAATGTCGTTCAGGCGATCGGCCGCGGCTTCTCCCCGCAGAGGGCCTTCAAGCTCCTCGACGAGGACTACTTCCTGGAGATTCTGGATATCAGGGATTATGTGGGCAAGAAGCAGGAGCATGTCGTGCGTATGCGCGCCCGGATAATCGGCACGCACGGACGCACGCGCGAACTCATAGAGGAACTGACGGGCGCATATGTGTCCGTCTACGGCACGACCGTGGCCATCATAGGGGACGCGCTGCAGATGGACGTCGCGAAGAGGGCGGTGGACATGCTCCTCTCGGGGAGCGAACACGCCACGGTCTACCACTTCCTCGAGAAGAGGCGCGAGGCCCTCAAGGTCGACGGCATGGGGTTCTGAACATCGGACCAGCATTCTGAAATACGCCGAAGCTCATTATATCGGCCTGATGGCCGAGTCCTTCATCAAGACGTTCGAGGCGGACCTGGCGCTCATCCCGCCGCCCGCAGGCAAGTCCGACAGCGAGAGGGACAGGGTGATGAAGCAGCTCGCGCACGCGTTCCTGAGGCTTTGGACACGGCTCGCGCTCGAATCAGGACAGAGGCTTACGCTGTCACCTTCTCAGTTCTCCCTGGGCACCTACGAAGGACAGATGCGCTGGACCCTGAACGAGACCGTGGACTACAAGAGCGTGTCCCAGATCTCGATGGGGGCCACGTTCAAGAAGAGACACAGCCTCGTGGCGGAGACCTATGTCATGAAAGGGAATGAGCGTGTCAGGCTGTTCTTCTCCCTCGAAGACGAGAAGGTCCGGAACCGGCCGGTCTTCGTGAGCTACCTCGTTTACGACTCGGCCTTCGAGGACTTCAGCATCGCTCAGGCGTTCGAGGGGCTGAAGCCCATCCTGCCGGCATGGCTGGAGACCATCACGACGGCGGACGACAAGCCCCTTTGGGTGGCCTGTGAGGAACTCCTCGAGTGCGTCGGGGTCTGATCGGGGCGGGTAACGAATATATACGCCGAGCGCCTCGGGATGTCCGTCCGATGTCCGAAAGGCTAGAGATCGCAGGGCGAGCGCTTCAGCGCCCCTTGTGCAACCACTGCCTGGGAAGGCTTTTTGCATCCGTATCGAGAGGGCTCTCCAACGACTCCAGGGGAACGTTGGTCAGGGCGTCTGTTGACAACGCTCCGCCCGCACCCGGGGACGCCTCAGAGTGCTACATATGCAGAGGCCTCTTCGGAGAGGTCGGGAAGTTCGCAACGCTGGCGGAGAAGGCATCGAAGGAGTATGAGTTCTCGACCTTCCTCGTGGGGACCAAGGTGGACCCGGAGACCGTCGAGCGTGAGGAGTCTTTCTGGACCGAGGTGGGGGCGAAGGAGACCGAGTCCATAAAGGCGGAGCTGAACAGGGAGATCGGGAAGAACCTCGAGAAGAGGCTCGGCAGGACGGTCGACTTCGCGAGCCCCGAGATGGTCTTCCTGGTCGACACGATGTTCGACAGGGTAATCCTGGACGTCGCCCCTCTCTTCGTGTACGGACGGTACCGGAAATACTCGCGCGAGCTCCCGCAGACCCGGTGGCCGTGCAGGGAGTGCCGGGGCAAGGGCTGTCCGCACTGCAATGGTAAGGGCAGGATGTACGATAGCAGCGTGCAGGACCTGACCGGCCCCATAATCATGGCCCGCGCGAGGGGAGAGGACGACTTCTTCCACGGGATGGGCCGGGAGGACATCGACGCCCGCATGTTGGGCAACGGGAGGCCCTTCGTGGTCGAGGTCAGGAGGCCCCGGGTGCGCACCCTGGACCTAAGAGCGATGGAGCAGGACATCAACCTGAAGGCCGGGGGGGTGGTCGATGTGACCGGTCTGAGGGCGTCGACCAGGGCGGAGATGCGTGCCATAAAGGAGTCGACGCACTCTAAGACCTACAGGGTCAGAGTGCGATTCCAGGGTGATTTCGACCACGGAAAGCTTAATGAAGTAGTTACATCATTGGCCGGAAAGCACATAAGTCAGCAGACGCCAAACAGGGTAGCCCACAGGCGCGCCGACCTCGAGCGGATCAGGACGGTCCGGAGCATTGTCCTTGAGGAGGCGAGCGGTCCGGAGGCGGTGTTCGTCATTGAGGCGGACAGTGGGACCTACATAAAGGAGCTGATGCATGGGGACGAGGGGCGGACTCAGCCCAGCGCCGCCGGCATCGTCGGAGTGCCCTGTGAGGTGCTCGAGCTGGACGTCATTGCGATCGGAGACAAAGGAGAGTGAGAAAATGGTCAAGGCATCCAAGGGCGGGAGGCGCCGGACGCGAAGCGTGCTGCGGAGGCGCGCGAGGGAAAGAGGACTCTCTCCTATCACACACATATTCCAGACGTTCGACGTTGGTGAGAAGGCCAGCGTCAGCATCGACCCCAGCATCCACAAGGGCCAGCCCCACGTGAGGTTTCACGGCAAAACGGGCACGGTCCTTGGCTCGCGCGGAGCTGCATACCTGATTTCCGTCCGGATGGGCGGCAAGGTGAAGCAGATCATAGTGAGGCCGGAGCACCTCAGAAAGGCCAACTAGCCAGCAGGCGGTGTTTTTCATGGAAGACAAGAAGTTTCTCTCGCTTGCAGAGGTAAGGGACACCTTGATGGAGCGCCAGAACGATGGTGAGCTCACGGCTGAGCAGAAGCTGTCCCTCGAGCACTCGCAGAAGTTCGCGAGGGTCGACGCCAAGAAAGCCCGGAAGCTGATCAAGGAACTCCTCGAGCTCGGGTTCGTCTCCGAGGTCAACGCCATCAAGATCGCTGACATCATGCCGACCCACGCAGACGATGTCAGGCTCATTTTCTCGAAAGAGAGGGCGAGCGTGGAGAAGAAGGACATCGAAAAGATACTTAGCGTCGTACAGAAGTATCTCTGACAAGCCTTAGGGGGATCTCGGTGGAAGACTACGCTAGAATACTAGATTATCTGCCCCAAGGGCTCCCGGATGAGAAGATGTTCAAGAGGGAGCCAGTAGCGTATGCCATCGGGGAGGACCAGTTCAAGCTGTTCGAGCTGGTGCCGAAGACAGGGGTCAACATCGCCGTCGGGGACAGGGTCTACATCGGCAAGGACCTGGACCTTAGACAGGAGATCCTCCACGTCAAGAAGCGGATAAGCTACAACGAGCTCACGCACGCCGCCCAAAGCGAGCTGTCTACAGTCATAACCACAATCATAAAGGCGCACGAGCCTCGCTTCGTGCAGTTCTTCAACGAGGCGCAGTCCATCACGACCAGGTTCCACATGCTGGAGCTGCTCCCGGGTTTGGGCAAGAAGACGATGTGGGGTATCATCGAGGAGCGCAAGAAGGGCCCGTTCAAGGACTTCGCGGACCTCTCGGCCAGGGTGCCCCTCGCGCACCAGCTGGAGAAGCTGGTAGCGAAGAGGATAGAGGAGGAGCTGGCCAACCCGGACGAGAAGTACAGGCTTTTCGTGGCGAGGTAGCCACGCTGGGGTGCGGTCGGGGTGCGCGCTGAGCAGATCAAGGCCGTCCTCGAATCGATGGGCAAGAGGCCGAACAAGAGGCTCGGCCAGAACTTCCTTCTCGACGACTCGGTCATAAGGCGCCAGGCTCAGTTGGCAGAGCTCGGACCGACGGACACCGTGCTGGAGATAGGCCCAGGGCTGGGCAACCTGACCGAGGAGCTCCTGAGGGCCGGGGCGAAGGTCGTCGCGGTCGAGCAGGACGAGGCATTCCATGAGTTCCTCGCGAAGAGGTTCGGGCCTCAGGTGACGCTGGTCCGCGCGGACGCCGTGAAGGCCTTCCTGCCAGAGTTCAACAAGGTCGTCTCGAACCTGCCCTACCAGATATCCTCACCGATCACGTTCAAGCTCCTCGATGTCGGGTTCGAGGTCGCGGTCCTGATGCTGCAGCGCGAGTTCGCGGAGCGGATGGTCGCGAAGCCAGGGACGCCAGAATACGGCAGGCTCTCCGTGGGAGTCTACTACAGGTCCAAGTGCGAGATCGCCTTCGACGTCCACAAAGGGGCCTTCTGGCCCCAGCCGAAGGTCGATTCATGTGTCGTGAAGCTCGTACCCCGGCCTCCTCCTTTCACACTCAAGGACGAGGCGCTGTTCTTCGAGGTCGTCAAGGCAGTCTTCTCACACAGGCGCAAGAAGATATCCAACTCCCTGCTGAAGGACCCGGCGGTCGCGAGGGTCATGACCGAGGGAGTGAGGTCCAAAATCACCGATCTGCCGCATTCCGACAGGAGGCCAGAGGAGCTCTCTCCGGAGATGCTTGGCGAGCTCGCTGACGCGCTCTATGAGCTCAGCGCTTCTTCTTGCCCTTCTTCGCAGGGAAGAACCGATCGATGATCGCGTCCACGACCTTATCAGGCCCGTCCAGGAGGACGTCGCAGGCTGGTATGCCGTACTTCGCCTCGTACTCCTTCGCGGTCTTGGCAGCTTCCGCCTTCGTCATGCCAGTGTGGTTGATTGTGATTGCGATCACGGGCGCGTCTGCGAAGACCTTGATCAGCTCCATCTCGCGATCGATGGTCCCGTTCGGTATGTGAAGCTCGGTCTCGTGGTAAGTCCTCCACTTCCTGGCAGGAGCGTGCTGGAGGACCACAGCGTTCGGCTGAGAAGCGTTGACGATGGTCCTTGAGCCCGTTACATATGCAGGATGGCTGAGAGCTCCCTGGCCCTCGACGATGATGACGTCCGGCTTCTCCGTCCTGTAGGCCAGGTCTATGGCGTTCTCCAACTCGCCCACGACGTAGTCCCCTCTGATGGCATCCAAGGGTATCCCGAACCTGGAGCCCTGGAGCAGGCCTGTCTGGCCCGTCGCGACGAAGCTGGTCTTGATGCCGCGCTCGTTCAGGGCCTTCGTCAGTATGATGCCCGTCGTGCGCTTCCCGCTGGCGGCGTCCGTGCCAAGGATCGGTATCCTGACAGCCTTCATCTTCGACGCGAGGTTGCGGTAGTAGTGCATCTTATCGAGCGGGGGCTCTTTCCTGATGTCCGTGATTGTCACCTTGTATTGCTTGGCCAGCTTGCCGAACTCGGCGTCCTGCGCCAGCCACTCGTGCAGGCCTGAGATGATGCTGATGCCGTTCTTCATGGCCTCCCGTATCGCTGGTCTGAAGGCCTTCGGCAGCATTCCCCCGATGGTCGCCACGCCGATGATGAGGTAGTCAGGTTTTTCCTTGAGGTTCCTCACAGCATCGCTTACCGATGAGTAGATGGGGATCCCTTTGTGCACTCCGTCGAGGACCTCGCCCGCGTCCTTACCTGCCATGGTGCTGTCAAGAATGCCAACGATTTTGAACCGAAGCGAATGCCTCACCAGGCCGGCCGCGGTCTTGCCGCCGGGTCTGCTGAAGGAGGCCTCACAGAGAACCAGTGCGGTTTCCATGGTATGGCGCAATCGCAAGGGCGTATAAATCCCTTGACCTCCTAGCTGGATTCTGTTTCGCTATCTGGCCTTCCAAACCGAGTGTTTTTCTAGCTATATCGGCATTGGCCTCCGGGGGAGCCGAATGCTTGTCGGAATAGTGGGCAAGCCCAATGTGGGCAAATCGACGTTCTTCTCCGCGCTGACGCTGGCGACCGCGCAGATTGCGTCTTATCCGTTTACGACGATCCAGCCGAACAGAGGCGTCGGCTATGTCCGGGGTGTGTGCCCTCACGTGGCCTTCGGCCATCCGTGCACCCCCAACAACTCGCTGTGCGACAACGGCACCAGGTTCGTGCCGATTGAGGTGCTGGACGTCGCAGGGCTGGTCCCTGACGCCCATGCTGGCCGCGGCCTCGGCAACAAGTTCCTGGACGACCTGAGGCAGGCCGACGCGTTCATCCACGTCGTGGACGCCTCCGGAGGGACCGACTTCGAAGGGAATCCCGTGGGCATCGGGACGCACGACCCTGTCCTCGACGTCAACTTCCTGGAGAAGGAGATATCGTATTGGATATACGGGATACTCGAGAAGCACTTCATCAAGCTCGCGAAGCAGACGAAGCTCGCCGGACAGAAGCTGGAGCCCATGCTCGCTGAGAAGCTCACCGGACTCACGATAAGCGAGAGCCAGATCCACGCCGCCTTCCGCAACGCGGCCATAGACGCTGAGCCGGCCATGTGGTCGGATGCGCAACTCCTCACATTCTGCCAGGCGCTCCAGAAGGTCAGCAAGCCCATGATAATCGCGGCGAACAAAGCGGACATCGCGCCTCCTGAGAACATAGAGCGTCTCAAGGCGACAGGATACCCGGTGGTGCCGACGAGCGCCGAGTTCGAGCTCGCCCTCAGACGGGCGACCAAAGGTGGCCTCATCAAGTACGTCCCCGGAGATGCCAAGTTCGACTATGTCGACCCATCGAAGCTGAACCAGAACCAGATGAACGCCTGCAACAAGATGAACGACTGGCTCTCGAAGAACGGCACGACCGGTGTCCAGATGGTCCTCGAGCAGGTCGTGTTCAAGGTCCTCGACATGATCATCGTCTACCCAGTAGAGGACGAGCACAAGTGGATGGACAAGCAGGGCAGGGTACTGCCGGACGCGTACCTGATGCGCAGGGGCACGAACGCCAAGGACCTCGCGTTCAAGGTTCACTCCGACCTGGGTGATAACTTTATTAGGGCGATCGATGGAAAGACCCACATGACCATAGGTCATGACCACGTGCTGAAGGACGGAGACGTCATCAAGATAGTCGCAAGAGCTTGATTCGGATGGGATCCTGGGACATTAGGCTGATAGGGGCCTCCTACAAGAAGCGGGAGGGGGACCTCGCCATACACCTCTATGGCAAGACCTTGGACGGGAAGTCCGTTGCCGTGAGGTATCTCGGCTTCGAACCGTACTTCCACATTGTCGAGCCTCCCGCGGACGTCATCGAGATGCTGAACAACGACGAGCGGGTGAAGAGGCTCGAGGACGTCGACCTTCTGTACAAAGGAGAGGTGCGGAAGTGCAAGAAGGTCGTCGTCACCTATCCGTGGCTCGTCCCGGACATCAGGAAGACGGTCATGCCGAGGGCGGTCGTGCTTGCGGCCGACATTCCTTTCCACTTCAGATTCGTCTATGACAAGGACCTCGGCTCGTGCGTCAGAGTCATCGGGAAGGAGACCCACGACAAGGACTACAGGACGGATATCATCGTGGAAGCCGAGTCCTTCGAGCCCATCAAACCATTCCACCCGAGACTGACGATACTGAGTTTCGATGTCGAGACGAGCCTCAAGGAACCCAAGATATTCTGCATCTGCTGTGTCGTTAAGAAGGGGGACGAGGTCGAGAGCAGGCAGTTCGACGGGAGCGGGCCCGACGGAGAGCGGAAGATGATAGAGGCCTTCTCCGCCTACATCCTCAAGTCCGACCCCGATGTGATCACAGGGTACAACATCGACGGGTTCGACATCCCGCAGCTGATGCAGCGGACGGCTGCGCTCAGGATGCCCGAGCTCTCCTGGGGCAGGTATCCAGGCTCGCTCAGCCAGTACAATAACAGGTTCTGGTGGACCGAGGGCAGGATAATCTCGGATGCGTGGTGGGCCGTCAAGAAGATTCTGAAGCCCAAGCAGGAGACTCTGAACGCGGTTTCCAGGCAGCTCCTGGGTGAGGAGAAGCATGACGTGGACCCCAAGAAGATGGACTCGGAATGGGCCGAGGACAAGCAGAAGGTGATGAAGTACTGCGAGCACGACTCGAGCCTGGCCCTGAGGATACTCGAGAAGGTCGCAATACTCCAGAGGAGCATGGACCTCGCGACCGTGTCGAAGCTCCCACTGGACGATGTCGTGAGTGGGACCACCTCGCAGCTGGTCGACTCGATCCTCATAAGGGAGGCAGACAGGCACGGCGTCGCCGTGCCCATGACGATGAGGTCGGGCGAGGATGTGGAGATGATCGAGGGCGGATATGTCCACGAGATGCAGCCCGGACTGTACCACTGGGTCCTCACGCTCGACTTCAGGAGCATGTACCCGAGCATGATCATCTCGAAAAACATCTGCTTCACGACCCTGCACCCCGATGGTACCATCGTCTCGCCAACGGGCGCGAGGTTCTTCGAGAAGAGCGTCCGGGAGGGACTGCTTCCCCGGATACTCATCATGCTCATGGAGGAGCGCGCGGCCACGAAGAAGGCCATGAGGGAGGCCAAGACCCCGGACGAGAAGCAGTATTACGACGGCTTACAGGAGGCCATCAAGATCCTGATGAACTCGTTCTACGGCGTTCTCGCCTCATCGTTCTACAGGTTCACGGACCCCAAGATAGGGGCGAGCATCACGGCCTTCGCGAGGGAGGCGACCAAGGACCTGATCAAGAAACTGGAGGCCGAGGGCCTTAAGGTGATATACTCCGACACCGACAGCGTGTTCTTCCTATCGCCCCACCAGAACCTCGAGCAGAGCCTTGAGCTGGGGCGTAGCATCGCGGAGAGGTTCTCGTCCGGGAGCGTCGTGCTCGAGTTCGAGAAGATCATGGAGCCGTTCTTCTCCCACGGGATGAAGAAGAGGTATGTAGGCCGCATGGTCTGGCCGAGGCAGGAGCTGATCGTCCGCGGGTACGAGATGCGGAGGACGGACTCGTTCGACCTCCAGAGCGAGGTCCTGGCGCAGGTGTTCGAGAAGGTCTTGGACGGGGACCAGCCAGGGGCGGTGGCCTACACGCGCGGGGTGATCGACGACCTCGTGAACGGGAGGATCGACGCATCCAGGCTGGTCATATCGCGCTCAGTGAAGGAGGAGAGCCAGTACAAGCAGAGCGACAGCATGATCAATGTCCGGGTCTTCAGAAAACTCAAGGAGCTCGGGTACGAGGTAGTTCCCGGGATGAAGGTCTCTTGGATAGTGACAAACAGCCGCGCTTCCCCGCAGGAGTTCGAGCCGTGGGTCGAGGGCCGGCCCCTCCGGGAGGGCGTGAAGCCCGACTACAGGTACTACGCGACGAGGCTCGCGGCCACGATTGCGCGCGTGACGGACTCGTTCGGCTGGGACGAGAAGTCTCTCGTCTCGGGGGTCCAGCAGTCCTCGCTGTTCAACAACGACTACGAGACGAAGAAGCAGGCCAGGGTGACGGCCCAGCCCAAGAAGACGGACAAGAAGCTGAACCTGGACGATTTCATGTGACGGTTGGCCTCTTAGCGACCGAAATCATGAATATCCGCCCATCAGCTCTGTCTCCCGTGAAGGCGTCGATAGTGCCGTTCGGTTCTGGAGACATTCCTTTCGGGAAGGCGCTCACTGACGGGGAGGAGTGGCACCGGACGCCAGCAGACTGGGCAAGACTGGTGCGGATCGAGCCCCGGGGCGTCTTCAAGGCGACGGTCGATGGAGCGGATGCCGGTGTGGCAGCCGTCACGAGCTACGGGATGCTGGCATGGCTTCATTCGGTGATCGTGTCTGCGAAGTACCGAGGCCAAGGTGTCGGCAAGATGCTGGTGGACGCGTGCATTGACTACTGCGATGGGTTGGGCGTGCGGACCCTCAAGCTCGACGCTGTGCCGACGGCGAAGGGGTTCTACGAGAAGCTCGAATTCAAGCCCGAGTTCGAGTCCCTCCGGTTGAGTCGCATGGGAGCGAAGGGCTCCGCTCTGGTCCAGCGGATGAGGCCCGAGGACCTCCCCCGCGTCGAAGCGTTCGACCAGACGATGACGAAACTGGACAGGACGAGGGTCATCCGCGAACTGCACAAGGACAATCCCGAGTGGTCATTCATGGCGAGGGATGCCCACGGAGTCCGTGGCTACCTTCTGGGCAGGCCGAGCGACATAAGAGTCGACCTCGGACCTTGCGTTTGCGTCTCTGGGACGGAGCAGTGGTTCGTCAAGCTAGTCAGGAGCGCGATGAGCACTGCCCCGGAGAAGACCTTCAGGATATGCGTCGCCTCAACGAACCACAAAGCTCTGATTGCGCTCAAGGGCATGGACTTCAGAGAGTCTCAGCCCTCGACTCGGATGTATATGGGAGAGAGGTTCCAGGAGACGGACGCGAGCTTCGCCATGATCTCCCCCGAAAAGGGGTGAGCCCTGCCAGACCCTTCCCGTGGGCGACATTGCCCTGCAACACGTTTATATAAGTCAACCCTTTTGGTGTGTCTCGCAGCGGCGAGATCCGCCTGGTCTCGCAATACCGGGGATGTGCGCGTGTGCGTGAACCCGAAAACGGCTGGATGTGAACAAGATGGCAGAAGAGGCGAAGAAGGCTCCATCGAAGAAGGAGCACAAGGAAAAGGCGCCCGCTGAGACACCTGTCGCGGCCGCCCCCGAGCCGGCCAAGCCGGCCGAGGAGAAGAAGGGTGGCCCCACCCGGAACATGTATCATTACATGGGTGAGGCCTGGAAGGACCTCGAGAACGACGAGATGAAGCACCTGATGTGGCAGCGGCTCGTCGACTGGAGGAAGGAAGGCACTTTTGTTCGTGTTGATAAGCCGCTCAGGCTCGACAAGGCCAGGCAGCTGGGCTACAAGGCGAAGCCCGGGTTCGTGGTGGTCAGGGCCAAGGTCAGGAAGGGCGGCCTGAGGAAGCACCGGATCAGGAAGGGCAGAAGGCCGAAGAGGAAGGGTATCCTCAAGATGACCATGAAGAAGAATATACAGAGGATCGCAGAGGAGAGGACCAGCAAGCACTACCCGAACCTCGAGGTGCTCGCTTCATACTGGGTCGGCGAGGACGGCCGGCACAAGTGGTACGAGGTGATCATGGTCGATGTCAACCACCCGGTCATCAAGGCGGACCCAAAGATGAAGTGGATCTGCTCTACGAAGCACGCTGACAGGGCGGTCCGCGGGCTGACGCCTGCGGGCAAGAAGGGCAGGGGCCTCGTCAGGACCAGGGGGATGGGCGTCGAGAAGAACAGGCCATCTCTGAGGGCTCACAACAGACAGGGCACCTAGGCAGAAATCCTTTCCAGCAAACCCCTTATCTCTTCTTCGTTCATCCCTATCAGAGGGTAGAAGACTGGCAGGTTGCCCTTAAGGGGCTTCGACTTCGCCAGTTCTCCGAGTGTGAAGGGCACGGCGACACCGATGCACTGGTTCGCCTCGGCGGCTCCGAGGACATCCTCGTACGGGCGGACCGATTTCAAGTGGGGGTACCAGCTGCCCAGCGGAGACAGCATCTCCTCGTTCTCGGCCATGACCAGCACGCTGCAGCCGCGCTTCATCATCAGCCAGGTCGATGCGAGCCCTCTCTTGGAGTCGACAACGCTCAGCAGCCTCCCCTGGGTGCCCAGAGGCATGCCGCCCGGGCCGGCCAGTATCGAGGAGAACATGTAGGCGCTCTTCTCGCGCACCTCTATGTGTATCTCGACGTCTGGCTCGTCGAGTGAGACTCTGACGCCTCTGCCAGAGAACGAATTCAGGACCGCCTCCCCGACCGCCTCGGCCATCATCTGGCTCGTGTATGGGTGGTTGCCGGACCGCCTGCCCCTGACTGCGAAGGAAGCTCCGTCGAACACGAGCTGGCCCGCGAACTCGACCGCAGCCTTCTTGAGGGTCTCCAACTCGCTCGGCACCGTCGTCACAGGACTGAAGGAGACCACGCCGAAGGTCCTAGACAGGATCTCACAGCTCTTCCTCCAGTCGTCGGAGTCGACGAAGAGCCGCCCCCTCATCTGCGTCACGATGCACTGCGTATTCGCGAGCGCGTGCCTCTGCTTGATGTCCTTGATCAGCTGCTGCTCGAACCGCCTCCTCACGGACTCGCTCTTGAGGCCTATCTCCCCGTACCGGACGAGCAGCGTTGGCATTATGTGTCCCATGAGCGACGTTTCGTTTAAAACTTCACACCCGAGAACGAAGGCCATGCAAAACATCAATTAGGTGGTCGACATTCGGTCAATTGAAGCTCCCAAGAGGGGTATATTGAACACGAATCGAAAGACAAAGGTTTCTTTGAAAAAGTCGTGTGAGCCCCCGGGACCGAAGGCAAAGATGTGGGTCAAGCGTGACAACGCTGTGCTGTCCCCGTACAACAGGCCCTACTACTACCCGATGGTGGTTGAGAAGGGCCACGGCGCCATCGTAGAGGACGTCGACGGGAACGAGTACATTGACTTCAACAGCGGTCTTGGGGCGATGAATGTTGGCCACTGCCACCCCGAGGTGGTTAAGGCCATAGCCGAGCAGTCCAAGAGGCTGCTGCACTACTCGTACACGGACTTCTACTACCGTTACGCAGTGGAGCTGGGGGAGAAGCTGAACAAGATCACGCCAGGCAGCTTCCCGAAGAAGGTGTTCCTGAGCGGGAGCGGTGCGGAGAGCATTGAGGCCTTCGCGAAGGTCTCGAGATGGCACTCCAAGAGGCCGATGTTCCTCGCCTTCACGGGCGCGTTCCACGGGAGGTCGATGGGCGCACTGAGCTTCACGGCCAGCTCCATCGTCCAGAAGGCCAGGTACTTCCCGACGATGCCCGGCGTGGAGCATGTGCCCTACGCATACTGCTACAGGTGCCCCTACAAGATGACCTTCCCGGACTGCAACTACTGGTGCGTGGACTTCATCGAGGATTGGGTCTTCAAGAAGTTCCTGCCGCCTAAGGAAGTCGCAGCCCTGTTGATAGAACCGATACAGGGGGAGGGCGGGTACATCGTGCCCCCGAAGGACTACCACAGGCGACTGAAGAAGCTCATGGAGAAGTACGGCATCCTGTACGCCGTCGACGAGGTCCAGTCCGGCATGGGCAGGACCGGCAAGTGGTGCGCCATAGAGCACTGGGGTGTCATTCCGGACATCGTCTGCATGTCCAAGGCGCTCGGAGGAGGTATCTCCTTGGGCGCGACGATCGGCCGCTCCGAGATCTACGACTGGGATGCGGGGAGCCACTGCACGACCCTCGGGGGTACCCCGGTGGCGTGTGAGGCAGCCCTCGCAACCATGCGCGTGATCGAGAAGGAGAAGCTGAAGGAGAACGCGACGAAGCAGGGTGACTATGTGCTCAAGCGGCTCAAGGAATGGGTCGACGAGTACGAGATCATCGGCGATGTCAGGGGCAAGGGCCTCATGATTGGCGTCGAGGTCATCAAGGATAAGAAGACCAACGCGAAGGCGGGCGACCTCGCACACGACATCATACACCATGCCTGGAAGAAGGGCCTGGTGGCGATAGGTGCGGGCGAGAACTGCTTCCGGATCGCGCCTCCGCTGATGATCACGAGGGACCTGCTGGACGCTGGCCTGGACATGCTCGAGGAGTCGGTCAAGGAGGTCGGCAGGAAGTTGGGCCCTGGGAACTGAGGCTTCAGCCCAGGGACTGAAACCTTTTCCTTTTCGACTATATTCATGAAAAGAGGAGCAGGATAAGATGGTGAAGAAGTACAACCTGAAGGGTCCGAAGATCGTGGTGGAGCCGCCAGGACCCAAGTCTAAGAGGATGTTGGCTCGAAAGGAGAAGTGCATCACGAACGGCATCAGGATAGGCCTTCCGACGGCGCTGGATGTCGCAGAGGGGCCGTTCATGAGGGACGTCGACGGGAACGTGTTTCTCGACTTCAGCGTCGGGATCGGTGTCCACAACGTGGGCCACAGGTCTCCCGCGATGGTCAAGGCATGTCAGGACCAGCTGGACAAGTTCATACACATCTGCTTCATGGTGTCGCCGTACGAGTCCTACCTGAAGCTGGCCGAGGAGATGGCCAAGATCGCCCCGGGCAAGATGACCAAAAGCATCTTCCTGAACAGCGGGTCTGAGGCCATCGAGAACGCGCTCAAGATAGCCCGTTCGTACAACAAGAAGAAGTGGATATTCTCCTACAGGACGTCCTTCCATGGCAGGACGTTCATGGACATATCGCTGACAGGGAAGGAGAAGCCCTACAGGGAGGGCTTCGGTCCGCTAGTGCCCTATGTGCACCATGTCGACTTCGCGTACTGTTACAGGTGCCCGCTCAAGATGACCTACCCCGAGTGCGGGCTCGCGTGCGCGCACGAGATAAGGAAGCAGATGGAGGCCGCTGACAAGAGAGGAGACGTGTGCGCGATGGTCGGAGAGCCCGAGCAGGGCGAGGGAGGTTTCATCAACCCACCGCCCGGCTACTGGGAGGAGATCCGGAAGATTTGCGACGACAACGGCGTTGTCTTCATCGACGACGAGGTCCAGACGGGCTTCGGCAGGATGGGCAAGATGTTCGGTATCACGCACTGGAAGTGCGACCCAGACGTGCTCGTCACGGGCAAGGGCCTCTCGCTAGGCATGCCTCTCGGAGGCGTCACTGGCAAGGAGGAGATCATGTCGTCCCCGGGACCTGCCAGCCTGGGCGGGACCTACGGTGGCAACCCCGTGTGTTGTGCGGGCGCTCTGGAGTCCATCAAGATGACCAAGAAAGCCATTCCGAACACCAAGATGATCAACAAGGTCGAGCTCAAGCGGCTCAACGAGTGGAAGGACAGGTTCGAGGTCATCGGCGATGTCCGCGGCCTGGGCGCGATGCTCGGCATGGAGTTCGTGAAGTCGAAGGCGGGCAAGGATCCCGCGTCGGACCTCGCACGGAACATCCAGCTGAACTGCTTCAGGCACGGGCTGTACATACTCACGGCGGGCACATACGGCAACGTCGTGAGACTGCACCCGCCGCTGGTCATCAAGAAGGACCTCCTCGAGAAGGGGCTCGACATCATCGAGGCGGCCATAGTCGAGGAGACGAAGAAGGCCGGCATGGCCTGAGTCACAATCCTCGGTCCAAACCATTTCCCATCAACCCTTTTCCTTTTGCCACCTGCTCTGCTCGTCAGCCGGACCTGAAAACATCGGGGAAATGCCTATCCGTCTTCGCGCCATCCTTCTCGTCAGAGGTGGCGCGGGTGAAACCGACCGAGGAACTCATGGAAGAGCACAGGGTGATCGAGAGGGTACTCGCGGTGGTCGAAAAGGCGACCGAACGTGCGGAGAGCGGCGGAGAGCTAGACGTGGACCTGTTCAGGGGCGCCGCGGACTTCTTCAGGAACTTCGCTGACATGTGCCACCACGGGAAAGAGGAGAGGCTGCTCTTCCAGAAGATGGTGGCGAGGGGTGTGTCCTCGGAGACAGGGCCGATCGCGGTGATGCTGCACGAGCACGAGGATGGCCGGGCGCATGTCCGGGCGATTGGGAAGCTGGCGGACAAGCCCGTAGATGAGTACGTCCGGAAGGAACTGGCACGGCACAGCAGGGAATACTTCGAGATGCTGCGCGTGCATATCCAGAAGGAAGACAAGATCCTGTACCCCATCGCGGACAAGATACTCACCGGGGCGGATCAGGATGAATTGGAGAGAGGCTTCGCGGATATCGAGGAGAAGATAATGGGCCCGGGAGTGCACGAGAAGTATCATCGCATGATAGAGGAATACGAGGAGAAGTACCCCTGAGCCTGCCGGTTTTCGATTTCCATACTTCGAATTCGCAATTCATATGAGCCCAGGTGCAAGGCCTCGGGGCAGACCCAGATGCCGGTTCCTCCAGACATAAATATGCAGTCTCACATTTATTTCGTGAAACTGGGCGCTATGCACCATAACCTATTTACATAGGGAGCACATTCGGCCAAAATGAGGCCAAACTGCTGATACATCTGCAGATTTGGGCTCTAAAAGCTGAAAGTATTCCGAACGGCACGATATGATGTGTAACGAGGTCGGGTGTTGGGGGAGGTCCTGTGATGCGGCAAGACGCCTGCCCAGGGCGCCCGGTGCATCTGTTCGGCAGGATTGTGCGATTGGGTCGAATGTCTGAGAGGAATCGATAGAATGGCTGTATTACCACCGGTGAAGAAAGACTACGGAAAAGTGCAGAACTTCGTGAACGGCGAGTGGAAAGACTCCACCACGAGCAAGTGGCTCGATGTGAAGAACCCCGCCACCACGGAGGTCATAGCGAAGGTACCGCTGTCGACCGTCGACGAGACGAAGGCCGCGATCGAGGCTGCCCAGGAGGCGTGGTGGTCGTGGAGGGAGACGCCACCGGTCTCGAGGGCCAGGCTGATGTTCAACCTGAAGGCCATAATGGAGCGCGAGTTCGAGAACATCGCCAGGATAATCTCGCAGGAGCAGGGCAAGACGATAGACGACGCGAGGGGCGAGACGAGGCGGTGCGTCGAGAACATCGAGGTCGCCTCGGGTATCACGACCCTTCAGATGGGCTACAACCTGGAGGACGGCGCTGCCGCGAACATCGACGAGGAGGTAATCATGTCCCCGCTCGGAGTGTTCTCGGCAGTTTGCCCGTTCAACTTCCCGGGCATGGTTCCATTCTGGTTCTGGCCCTACGCAGTCGCGACGGGGAACACGTTCATAGTGAAGCCCTCTGAGCAGGTCCCGCTGACGACTTGGTACATGTTCAAGATGATCGAGGAGGCCGGGTTCCCGCCGGGTGTGGTCAACCTCGTCAACGGCAGGGAGGACGCGGTC
>ERZ1649853.74-NODE-74-length-40684-cov-17.719732_pt1 | contig 40684 bp, 33 predicted proteins | sample MGYA00575353_ERZ1649853 | MGnify/ENA primary metagenome ERZ1649853 (study PRJEB40853, sample SAMN11349654) | freshwater sediment metagenome | isolation source: river sediment | host: Sediment | place: India: Okhla Barrage, New Delhi | collected 2017-02-21 ...
GGCGCCCGGGCGGCGCCCGCGCGGCGGCCCGGACCCCGCCCGCGGGACCCCTCCCTCGCCGGCGGCGGGAGCGGGGCGCCCCCCCGCCCCCGCGGCGCGGCCGCCCCCCTCGCCGGCGCCGGGCCCGGCTTCCCTCCTCCCGCCCTTCCCCCGGCGAGGGGAGGCGAAGAAGCGATCGAACAGACGATCGAACGCCTCGGCTTGCCTCTTCCCCTTGGCGAGGGTTGCCCGGAGCGCACCGCGGAACCTCGCGCGGTCCGAGAGCCCCACGGCGCCGAGGGCCCGGGACGCGTCGAGCACCTCCGCCGGGGAGACGGGGACCCCCTCCTCGCGCAGCGCGTCCACGAACCGCGCGAGCGCCCGGATCATCCCCGGAAGCGCGACGGCTCGGCGAGGACGCGCTCGACGTCCTCGCGGCTCTTGAGAAGCGCTCCGAGCGTGCGGCGAAGCACCGCCGCGGACAGGCTCTCGGCACCCACGGCGACGAGGGCGAGCGCCCAGTCGACGACCTCGGCCACGGCCGGAGCCTTCTTCAGGTCCGCCTTCCGCAGCGACTGCGCGAAGCGCACCAGCCTCTCGGTGAGGGCGACGGACAGGCCGGGCACGCGGCTTTCGACGATCGCGATCTCGTCCTCGAACGACGGATAGTCCACGTACAGGTAGAGACACCGGCGCCTGAGCGCCCCGGACAGATCGCGGGTGTCGTTGCTGGTCAGCACGACCCGCGGCCGGTGTCGCGCGCGGATCGTCCCCAGCTCCGGGATCGACACCTGGTAGTCGGACAGCACCTCGAGGAGGAACGCCTCGAACTCCTCGTCGGACCGGTCCACCTCGTCCACCAGCAGGACGACGGGGCGCTCCGCCGTGATCGCGGCCAACAGGGGCCTCGGCAGGAGGAAATCGCGGGAGAAGAACTCGTCCGCCTTGCCGCGGAGGACCGCGAGGGCGGCTCCCAGGTCCGCGGTCGAGGCGAGCATCTCTCCCATCTTGTCCCGGAGGAGCTGGGCGTACAGCATCTGCTTCCCGTACGACCACTCGTAGAGCGCCTTGGCCTCGTCGAGCCCCTCGTAGCACTGGAGGCGCACGAGCTCCGCCCCGTGGAACTCCGCCCAGAGCTTTCCTATCTCGGTCTTCCCCACTCCCGGAGGACCCTCCAGCAGGAGGGGCTTGCCGAGAGCGTCCGAGAGGTAGAGCGTCGTCGCGACCTCGCCGGTGCAGACGAAGCCGTGCGCCCGGAACGACTCCTCGATCGCTTCCGGCGTGACGGAGACGGGATCGCGCATCGCGGGGAGTATAGCGCGCCCGCGGGCCCAGGCCGTCAACGGAACGGGTCGGACAGGCCTGCGAGGAGCGGCCGGGGCTCGAGCCCCTTGGCGAGCACGAGGACCCGGAAGGTCCTCCCCATCCCGGCCGGGTGGATCAATTGCAGGACGCGGAGCCGCGCGCGAACTCTCTCCGGACGGCCCCAGGCCGCCGGGTCGTCCTCCTCGAACGCCCGGAGGATCCCGTTCGCGATCAGGAAGCGGTCCTGGGTGGTCGAACCGAGGACGGTCATGCCGAGCCGCAAGGCCTCGTCCTCGAGTTGCGTGAAGTTCACGTGGGCGGTCAGGTCCTGTTCCCCGACCCGGGCGAGGACCTCCTCGCTCGCCGTGTGACGGTGATAGGCGAGGAGCGTGCCCCGTCTCCTCGCCGGGCCGTACAGATCCTTCGCGCGGTCCCCGTAGTCCACGATCACGACGAAGCCGCGCGAGAGAGCCCCGGCCAAGGACGCCAGGAGCGCCGGAGCGCCGGGCGCGACCTCCCCCTCGTCCCCCTCGCGCGGCGCCGCGCCGTACCGGGTCGCAAGACCGGACGCCGCGTCGGTCGGCGGGAGCTCCCGCTCCACGAGGGAACCGTCGGCGCCCAGATCGACGAACACCTCGACGAGCCTTCCCCCCCGGCGCCTCAGCCGGTGGACCGGGAGCGCGTCGAACAGCTCGACCGCGACCGCGCAGCCGGTCCATGCGCCGCGGGCCTCCTCCGGGGCGAGCACTTCGGCCTCGGGGACGTTCCTCCGGGCAGCCTCGCGCATCCCCGGGCTCCGGTCGATCAGCACGCAGGCGAGGCGCGCCGCGAAGGCCGGGTCGAGCGCCCGCGAGCCGTCCAGGACGTCGCGGGCGAGCAGGCCGCGGCCCGCCCCGAACTCCACCATCGAGAAGACCGGAGGATTCCCGAGGACGACATCCATCTCGAGCAGCTGCCGGGCCAGGCTCTCCCCGAAGGCCGTCCCGGCGTCGCTGGCCGTGAAGAAGTCCCCAGCCGTGCCGAGCCTGCCTGGCCCCCGCGCGTAGTAGCCGTCGTCGGGGTCGTGGAGCGCGAGGTCCATGAACCGGGCGAACGGGATCGGCCCGGCGGCGCGGATCTCCGCCCCGATCCGCTCGAGCAGGGCCGGGCGGCGCCCGGAAGCGCTGCCGTTCACGCGTCAGGCGACCGAGGCCGCCAGCTCGGAGGCGCTCTTCTCCCCGCGCGCGATCTTTCGCTGGATCTCGACGACGGCCTCGATCAGCCCCTCGGGCCGGGGCGGGCAGCCGCTCAGGTACACGTCCACCGGGATGATCTCGTCCACGCCTTGCACGACCGCGTACGAGCGATACATGCCTCCCGTGGACGCGCACGCGCCCATCGCGATCACCCATCGCGGATCGGGCATCTGGTCGTAGATCCGCTTCACGGCGGGAGCCATCTTCTTCGTGACGGTGCCGGAGACGACCATCAGATCGGCCTGCCTCGGCGAGAAACGCAGCGCCTCGGCGCCGAACCGGGCGAGATCGTACCGCGGCCCGACCGTCGCCATCAGCTCGATGGCGCAGCACGCCAGCCCCATCGGCATCGGCCACAGGGAGTTCTTGCGGGCCCAGGCGACGAAGTCCTGGATCCGGGTCGTGTACGCCGCGTGCTCGTCGTCGCTCCACGAGGCCGGCCGCTCGCGAAGCACGAGGAGCGATTCGCCGTCCGCCATCGTTCCCTCCCCTCGCCCGGGGCGCGCCGGAGCGAGAGCCGATGGTACCACAGGCGACGGGGCAGACCGGGGCGAGGGCGCGCCGCATCTCACGCCTCGCCGGACTCCCAGGAGGCGTCGCTCGCGACCCTCCGGCGGCGCGCCGGCGGCGCATCCTCCTCGCGCCACCAGCCGACCTCGGGCTCTCCCGCTCTCCAGCAGAGCCAGACCCGGCGCCCGCCGAGGCGAGCCGGGAAGTCGATCGTCCCTCCGGAGGGATCCCGGGCGACGGCCCCCGCATCGCGGATGGCGTCGCGGACGCCGTCGAGGCGCAGGAGGAGCCGGAAGTACGGCCTCCTCACCGGCTCTTCGGGCGATCCGGCGGCGGCGCGCATCCGGTTCATCGCCCGGGCCAGGCGCCGCATCTCGCGTACGGCCGGCCGCAGGGCGTCGAGCGCATCGGTCGCGGTCCGGGGGGTGAAGAGCCGATCTCTCATGGGTCCTCTCGAGAGGGAGGCGGCGGGCCGGCGCACGGTAGCGAGGACGGAGGGGCTGGTCAAGATCGCCCGCCGCGCCGGGTTTCGGGCGCGGAACCGCGGTTGACGCCCCCATCCCCCTCCGCTAAAGTTCCCGCCCAGACGCTGGAATCACGCGGCTCGCGGTCCCGCCGAGCGCGGCGCGCAACGGCGCGGTCGCGCCCCCGCTGCCGCCGGAGACCCACGGTGAGCGAACCGGAGCGGACCTTCGACATCACGATTCTCGGTGCCGGCCCGGGAGGCTACGTGGCCGCGATCCGGGCGGCCCAGCTCGGCCTCAGGACCGCAGTCGTGGAGATGGCCCCCCTTCCCGGCGGGACGTGCCTGCACCGGGGCTGCATTCCCACCAAGGCGTTGCTCCGGGCCGCCGAGGTCCTCGAGATCGCCCGGAAGGCCCCGGCGTACGGCGTGAAGGTCCTTCCGGCCCAGCTCGATCTCGCCGCGACGCAGCGGTACAAGGAAAGGGTCGTCCTCACCAACGCGAAGGGGGTCGAGTACCTGCTCCGGAAGAACGGGGTGACCGTCCTGCGGGGGCGCGGGCGTCTCGCCGGACGAGGGAGGGTCGAGGTCGCGCCGGCGGACGGAGATCCCTTCGTCGTCTCGACGCGGCACACGATCCTCGCCACGGGCTCGGAGATCCGCGGTCTGCCGGGGATCGAATTCGACGGCAGGCGCATCCTCCACTCGGACCACGCGCTAGGTCTCACCGAGGTTCCCTCGTCGCTCGCCGTGCTGGGCGCCGGCGCGGTCGGCGTGGAGTTCGCCTCGATCTTCGCGAGCTTCGGCGCGAAGGTGACCATCGTCGAGATCCTCCCGAGGCTCGTCCCGATCGAGGACGCCGCGCTGGGCGACGAGCTCGAGAAGTCGTTCCGCAAGCGAGGGATCGAGAGCCACGTCGGAACGCGGGTCGAGGGCGTGATCGCCGGGGAGAAGGGCGTTCGCATCGAGGCCTCCCGGGACGGGAGACCGGTTTCGATCGAAGCCGAAGCGCTCCTCGTGGCCGTCGGCCGCCGCCCCGTCACCGGAGATCTCGGGCTCGAGGGGACGGGCGTCCGCCTCGATCGCGGGTTCGTCGAGACCGACGGGAGGATGCGCACCGGCGAGCCGGGTGTGTACGCAATCGGGGACATCGTCAAGACGCCGGCGCTCGCGCACGTCGCCTCCCACGAGGGAATCGTCGCCGCGGAAGACGCGGCGGGGGCCGATCCGCTCCCCGTCGACTACGACCGGATCCCCTCCTGCACGTACTGCGACCCGGAGGTGGCCTCGGTCGGGCTCTCCGAGGAGGAGGCCCGCCGCCGCGGCCACGACGTCGCCGTCGGCTCGTTCCCGTTCTCGGCCGTCGGCAAGGCCAGGGTCCTGAACGACACGCGCGGCTTCGTGAAGCTCGTCGCGGAGAGGAAGCACGACAGGATCCTGGGAGTCCACGTCGTCGGCCCCCACGCCACGGAGCTCATCGCCGAGGCCACCGCCGCCCTCTCCCTCGATGCGACGGTCGCCTCCCTCGTCCACACCGTGCACGCCCACCCGACGCTTTCGGAGGCGATCGGAGAGGCCGCGCTCGCGGCGCACGGACGGAGCCTCCACATCTGACGCGGCGCGGCACGGACCGGACGGAGAGCGATCGATGCGCGTCGACGTGGTGATGCCGCAAATGGAAGAGGCCAACGGGAAGGGCGCTCTCACCCGCCGGATCGAGGCGCGTGGAGAGACGGTCCCTCGGGACGAGCCCCTCTCCGGGATCTCCGCCGACGAGGTGGACGCCGAGATCCTCGAGACCGAGGAGGCGACGGGAGCCGCTCGTCCTCCACGGGGTTCGGCATGAAGGCTCGATCGCGGCCGCCCCGTCCCGAATGGCTCAGGATCCGCCTCCGGACGGACGAGGAGTTCCGTCGCGTCCGCTCGATGGTCCGAGAGCTCCGGCTGCACACGGTCTGCACCGAGGCCCGCTGCCCGAACATCTACGAGTGCTGGAACGCGGGCACGGCGACGTTCCTCATCCTGGGGGACATCTGCACCCGGGCCTGCGCGTTCTGCGGCGTACGGAGCGGGCGACCCGAGCCCGGCACGAGCCCGACCGAGCCGGCCGGCGTCGCGGAGGCGGTGGCGAGGCTGGGCCTGCGGCACGCGGTCGTGACGAGCGTCAGCCGGGACGACCTCCCCGACGGCGGGGCGGGGCACTTCCGGGACGTCGTGCGGGCGATCCGGGAGCGGACTCCCGGGTGCGCCGTGGAGGTCCTGACGCCGGACTTCCGGGGCAAGCCCGGAGCGCTCGGGACCGTGCTCCGCGCAGGACCGCAGGTGTTCGGCCACAACGTCGAGACGGTTCCCCGCCTCTACCGGACGGCGAGGAAGGGGTCGAGCTACGAGGTATCCCTGCGGCTCCTCGCGGAGGCGGCCGAGCGGCGGGACGCGGAGATGCCGTCCCTGCGCGTGAAGTCGAGCCTCATGCTCGGGCTCGGAGAGGCCGATCCGGAGGTCGTCGCCGTCCTGCAGGAGCTGCGGCGGGCGGGGGTGGACGTCGTCACGCTGGGACAGTACCTGCAGCCCACGCGGCGGCACCTTCCCGTCGACCGCCTCGTGACGCCCGAGCAGTTCGATGCCATCCGCCGGATCGCCGAGGGGATGGGGTTCCTCCACGTCGAGGCGGGGCCCCTCGTGCGCTCCTCGTACCACGCGGAGCGCCACCGGCCCGCGGCCGCCGAATTCCCGGATGGGGCGGCGCCCCGGCCGTGAGCGCGCGCCCCGGCCCGGGCACGGCTCAGCGCGGCGCCGAGGAGACGGCGGGAGGCGGGCTCGCGAGAGGGCGCGTGCCCAGGGGCTTCCCGCCGAGCAGCAGGTCGATGTCCTCGACGAGAGCCTTCACGTCGTCCGGGGAGGCCCCGACGTACTTTCGCACGATCTTCCCGTCGCTCCCCACGAGGAACGTCGTCGGATAGATGCTCACGCCTCCCCAGTCCGCAACCGCCGAATCGTCGGCGACGACGACAGGATAGGTGACTCCGGCCTTCGCGAGGAACTCCCTCGACGCATCCGCGGCCTCCCGGCCGACCTCGACGCCGACCACTCCCAGGCCGGCGTCCTTCTTCGACCGGTACAGCTCCGCGAGGACGGGCATCTCGTCCTTGCAGGGGACGCACCAGACCGCCCAGAAGTTGACGACCGTCACGCGATGATCGCGCCAGACCGCCCGGAACCGGCCTCCGTCGAGCGCTTCGCCGCGGACGGGGGGCGCGGCGTCTCCCGGGGCGAGCGCGAGCGGAAGGATCCGTCCCGGCTTGGCGGCAGGGCGCGGCACCGGGGCCGCGACGAGCGGGAGGACCGCCGCGACCGTCGCGAGCGGAAGGAAGCGGACGAGCCTTTGGAGTCGCACGTGCGAGCCTCCCCGCGCCCTCCGGAAGGGTCGCTCGACGAATCCGGGGGGGCGGACGGTCTCCTGAGTCCTGGAGCGGGAAACGGGACTCGAACCCGCGACCCCGACCTTGGCAAGGTCGTGCTCTACCAACTGAGCTATTCCCGCTTCGTCCGCCGCCGGAGCGCTGGGCGGACCGGCGATCGCGGCGAACGAAGAACGTTACCGCAAAGGCCGCGGACCGTCAAGAATCCGGTCAGCGCCAGAGCCCGAGGCGGAACGCGTCCCGGACGTGGCGCGTCTCGAGCCGGTCGTCGTCCCGAACCACCTCGACGACGTCGAACCGGCACGGAGCGCGCTCGAGACCGTTTCTCGACAGGAAAGCCTGCGCGACCTTCGCGATGCGCCCCCTCTTGCGGGCCCGGACCGCCTCTCCCGGCCTCCCCCGAGCGGTTCCGGATCGGGTCTTCACCTCGACGAACACGACGACGGCCCCGTCGAGGGCGACGAGATCGATCTCGCCGGCCCGGTTTCGGAATCTGCGGGCCAGGATCCTCATCCCCGCCTCGCCGAGCGCGGCTTCCGCGGCCGCCTCGCCGGCCCGGCCGAGCGCGTGGCGGGAATCGCCGGCGCCCCCCTCGGGACTCATGTCCCGGCCCCCGCCGGCGGACGACCGGGTCCCCGACGCGCCGCCGCGCTCACGAGGATCCGGACGCGCCGCCTACGGCGCGCTTCCAGCGAACTCCCTGCGGCGTGTCCTCGAGCACGATGCCGCGATCGAGGAGGTCCCGCCGGATCCGGTCCGCCTCCGCCCAGTCCTTGGCCCGGCGTGCCTCGGTTCTCCGGGCGATCAGGGCCTCGACCTCCTCGTCCAGGACCTCCCGCTCTGCCTCCAGGACCGAGAGCACTCCGTCGGCACGCCTCAAGGCGAGGCGCAGGCCCTCCCGGCTCTCCCGGGGCAGCTCGCCGCGATCCATCGCCGAGTGCCCCTCCCGGACGATGCGGAACACGGCCGCGAGCGCGCCGCTGACGTTCAGGTCGGCGGCCACCGAGCTGCGGAACTCTTCCGCGGCGGCGGCGACCCGGGCGTCCAGCGCGTCGTCGCGCCCCTCCCCCGCCGGCTCCCGGTCGAGGCGCGCCGTGAAATCGTCCAGCCGCTGCAGCTCTGCGGCCGCCTGGCCGAGCGCTTCCGCCGTGAAATTCAGCGGGCTCCGGTAGTGTGTGGAGAGAAGCAGGAAGCGAATCGCCCTCGGGTCGTGGCCCCGGGCGAGCAGGTCCCGAAGGGTGTGGAAATTCCCCTTGGACTTCGCCATCTTCTCGCCGTCGGCCATCAGGTGCGCGGCGTGCATCCAATGCTTCACGAAGGGCCGGCCGGTCGCCGCCTCGCTCTGGGCGATCTCGTTCTCGTGATGCGGGAAGATGTTGTCCACTCCTCCCGTGTGAAGATCGAAGGTCTCGCCCAGGTACTTCATGCTCATCGCGGAGCACTCGAGATGCCAGCCCGGACGCCCCCTGCCGAACGGCGATTCCCAGAACGGCTCGCCCTCACGGTGGGCCTTCCAGAGCACGAAGTCTCGGGCGTCCTCCTTCGCGTACTCGTCGCTGTCCACCCTGGCGCCCACTCGGATCTCGCGGCGGTCGAGGTGCGAGAGCCGCCCGTACTGCGGGAACGACGCGATCCGAAAGTACAGCGATCCCTGGCTCTCGTACGTGTGCCCGTTCGCCCGCAGCCGCGAGGCGAGATCGATCATCTCCCGGATGTGCTCGGTCGCCCTGGGGTAGTGCTCCGCCGCCTCGATCCGAAGGGTCGCCAGATCCTCGAAGAACGCCTGCACGAACGGCTCGGTCACGTCCCCGATCCGGAGCCCCGAAGCGACCGCCTTCGCGATGATCTTGTCCTCGACGTCGGTGATGTTCATCACCTGCGTCACGCGGAGGCCGAGATGCCGCAGCGTCCGCCGGAGGACGTCCTCCCATACGTACGTCCGGAAGTTGCCGATGTGCGCGAAATCGTAGACGGTCGGCCCGCACGTGTAGAGCCGCACGTGGCCCGGCTCCAAGGGCTCGAGCGTCTCCATCCGACGAGTCAGCGTGTCGTGAATCCGCATCGAACCCTCCCCGCGCGAAGTCGGCCCGGGAGGGCTCCGCTCCGGGCCCCCAGACCGCGAAGGCCGCCCGAAGGCGGCCTTCGCCCGGAGCGTGGCGCTCGCCGCCCGCGCCGCCGTCCGATCAGAAGGAGAGCTTTGCGCTGAGCTGGTACTGTCTCCCGGCGCGGCGGTACGCCTCGTTCGAGCCGTTCAGCTGGATCCCCTGCTCGGAAAACGGGTTCCAGATCACGTACGTCCGGTCGTTGAGCAGGTTGAAGATGTCTACGGCGACCTGGAGGTTCATGCCCTTCCCCAGGTTCATCTCCTTGTCCAGTTTCACGTCGAAGTTCCAGTACGGGCGGTTCCGCTGGTCGTTCCTCTGGTGCGTGACGTACTTCTGGCGATACCTGGGCTCCGGCTGGCCGAGCGACAGGAGGGACGGGGGCGTCGAGTCCTGCGACGACGCCTGGAGGAGGATGGAGTACGGCAGCCCCGTCTGCCAGGAGACCGCGGTCCCCGCCCGGAACCCCCACGGGGTGATCGTGGTCGCGTTGATCTTGAGCGCGTGGCGAACGTCGTACGACAGGTAGCCGCGCTCGTCCTCGCGCGTCGTGCGGTCGTCTCCGAGCGCCGAGTTCCAGTCCTCCGCGTCTCCGACGGCCTTCGAGAAGGTGTAGGAAGCGTTCATCTGCCAGTTCCGGTACTGCCGGCGCGTCAGCTCGAGCTGATACGCCCGGTAGACCGCGTCGTTGAAGTTGCCGACCAGGTAGATCGAGCTCCAACCGAGGTTGTGCGTGTACGTGTCGAGGTAGCCGTCCGGACGATGCACGAAACCCGTCGAGAAGTCCTTGATCTTGGCCGTGGGCGGGGCCTCCGGATTCGTGGGCTCCATCTCGAGCTTTCCGTCGCAGTCGTCGACGACCCCGTCGCCGATCGGGCGCCCGTGGATGTCGTACGCCACTTCCATCCAGCCGGGGAGCGGTGCCGCGGCGACCAGCTGCGTCTTGCAGCGGCCGTAGTCGGCGGGATAGTGGTTCAAGTCGAAGTCCTGCGGCTGGTTCCTGAACTGCCGGTACACGTACGTGAACTTCAGCGCGGTCTCGGCGAACACCTCCCGCTCGACCGACAGCGTCATCTCGTCGTTGTACGGGGTCGTGTACCCCCGATCCACGACCGACACCGTGATCGCGGGGTTCACGCCGGTCGCCATCGAGGTCTCCCAATCCCCTCCCGTCCGCACCGACTGGAACCTGAGCTGCGTCGTCGCGGGCTCCGTCTCGGCGAGCGCGATCACGAGCGGCGTCGCGCCGTAGAGACGGCGCGCGGAGAACCCGAACTTCGTCTTCCCGTCGCTCCACGGGTCCCAGGAGATCGCCACGTGCGGGCCGAGGTTGATGCTGCTGAGCGTGAGGTCCTCGGCCTGCCGCTTATGGTCCCACTCCTTGGACGACTTGATGATCGTGCCGAGGAGAAGGTCTACGTCGGTGCTTTCGATGTTGTTGCCGAGCTGTTCGGAGAACTCGTCGATGCCCTCGTACGCGGTGAACGCCCCCTTGGACGCGGGGAGCTCGATCGTCGCCCCTGCGCTATCGCTCGCGTAGACCAGCGGCAGCGCGTTCTCCAGCGTGAGCCCCGGAATGCTGTCCATCAGCTTGGCGGCCTCTTCCAGCGCGTACTGCTCGCGGAGGGCGTAGTACGCCTCCTCCTCCGCCGCCGGATCGAACGGCTTGAAGCCCCTCGCGTTCAGCGCTTCCCGGTCGATCCGGAGGCCCAGCGTGATGCTGAGGTTCTGCCGGGGCTTCATGATGTCCTCGAAGAAGACGCCCGTCGCCGTCCCGGTTCCGCGGGTCGTCGTCGACTCCGGAACCGCGAACGTTCCGGCGACGATCGCGAGCCGCTCGAGCGTCGCCGACTGGCTCGAGTTCATCAGCGTGAGCTCGTAGAAGTAGACGTTGGGGTGGCGCTCCTGCTTGCGGAAGTAGCGCTCGTTCTCCACGCTGAGCCCGACCTTGAACTGGTGGTCCATGCCCCAGAACCGGCCCCCGAAGATGCTCGCGGTGCTCTTGAGGGTCATGCGCTGGCGATGGTCGTCGTAATTCATGAAGAACGAGCCGCTCGTCTGGCCCGTCTCGAGGTTGATGCACTGCGCGTCCTCGATGAACGGAAGCTCGCTCTCGCCGTCCACCGCCTTGCTCACCACGCAATTGTTCTTCACGCCGGTCGTAGAGGGGCCGATCTTCACCCGGCTGTCCTGGTAGGAGACGACGCTGTCGAACAGGACCTTCGCCGAGAACGGCGCGGTCCAGTTGATCCGGTAGAGCGGACCGCCCGTTTCCTGCGTCCGCGACGAGGCGGCCGGCACCAACCGGCTGACCCCCCAGTTCTTCACGGTGCGCGGGTCCGCGGAGTAGGTGAACTGGAGCTTGTTCCTGGGGGAGACCTGCCACGTCAGGGCATCGGAGCTGATCTGCTGGTCCGTTCGGACCGTGACCGTCCCCTCGTACGTGACGACGGGGTCGTCCTGGCGGATGAACTCGTGGGACAGGCGGTACCAAAGCTTGTCCCGGAGGATCGGCCCCGAGACCTGGATCGCCGGCTGGAACAGCTGGTATTCCGGCCTCGGCTCGCCCGGCAGGGCGACGGCGTTCCCGTCGAGCAGGCTCGACCGGAAGAGGAAGTTGAACGTCCCCTCGAAGTCGTTGGATCCCTGCTTCTGGATGATGTTGGCGAAACCGCCCTGCGCGCGGCCGAACTCGACCCCCGCTCCCGCCGTGATGACCTCGATCTCCTCGATCGAGTCGGGGTTCACCTGGCTCATCTGGTACCCGGTGAGCGGGTCCTGGTTGCTCACCCCGTCCACCTGCGCCTTGAAGTCGCGCGACCTGGCGCCGTGGACGTTCGGGTTCCCGTCGCCGTCGGCGTCCTGCACCCCCGCGGCCATCGTCAGGACGTTCTGGTAGAACCTACCCTGCACCGGAAGGTCCTGGATGAAGTCGTCGCCGAACTTCGTGGAATGGGAGGACTTCTCGAGGTCGACGGTCTCCCGTTTGCCGACGACGACCTCTCGCTCCACCATCTCCGGGGACAGGGCGAAGCCGACCTGGAGAACCTGGCTGATCGGCACCTTGAGGCCGGTCTGGATCTGCTTCGCATACCCCGGGAACGAGACCTCCAGCGAGTACCCGCTCCCCGCCCGGAGGACGGGGAACTCCGCGATCCCGTCCCGGTTCGTCAGAACCGTCGTCGTCGCCACGTACTGCATGGAATTCCGCAGGACGACGGTCACGCCGGGCAGCGGCGTCTTGTCGGAAGCGTCGATCACGCGAACGCGGATCGCACCCGTCTGTGCGGCTGCCGTGGTCAACGCGAATGCCGCCAGCAGCACGGCCAAAACCTTGCTGTAGAGCCTCATCCGACCCCTCCCGCGAGACACAGACCTTCTCCCCACCGCCGATTGCACCGGCCCCGGCCTCGGCCACCGGTCCTCACGGCTCCTCCCGGCCCCGAGCGGAATGCGCGCTGTCGCCGGCTTATCTATCACCGGCCGTCCCTCGGCGTCAACCCGAAGCCCTTCCTCCCGGAACGCCGGCGACAATATCCACCTTTCCCCCCCTCCCGTGTCCTTCCGCCGGCATCCGCCGCTGCACGGGTGCAGCGCGGGGGGCCGTCAGTGGACCGGGATCCCGAGGCGCTTGATCTTCTCGTTGAGTGTGGTCGCCTTGAGCCCGAGGAGGTCCGCCGCCAGCTTTTGGACTCCCCCTGCCCTTTTCAGGGCGGACTCGATCAGCTGGCGCTCGTAGCGCGAGACCGCCTCGTAGAAGCGCATCCCTTCCGGGAGGACGGCCATCTCCGGGATCGTGGTCCGCTCGAGCAGGTCCCGCGGCAGGAGCTCCAGCCCGATCTCCTCCCCCCGCGCCAGCACCACGCCCCGCTCGATGACGTTCTCCAGCTCCCGGACGTTCCCCGGCCAGGAGTACTCGAGGAATCGGTCGAGGACCTCGGGAGAGACTCGCCGGACCTCCTTCCCGTTCTCCGCGTTGAACCGTTCCAGGAAGTGCTCCACCAGCAGCGGGATGTCCCCGACGCGCTTGCGCAGCGGCGGCACGGTCACGTTGATGACGTTCAGGCGGTAATAGAGGTCCTCCCGGAACCTTCCCTGCACGACGAGCGCCTTGAGGTCCTCGTTCGTCGCCGCGAGGATCCGGACGTCCACGTGGCGGCTCTCCAGCGCTCCGAGAGGCAGGAACTCCTTCTCCTGGATCACGCGGAGCAGCTTGACCTGCACCTCCGTCGTGATGCTGCTGATCTCGTCGAACAGCACGGTCCCGCCGTCCGCGACCTCGAGGAGCCCCTGCTTCGATCCGGCCGCCCCCGTGAACGCGCCCCGCGCGTGCCCGAAGAGGTTGTCCTCCAGCAGCTCGGTCGGAATGCTGTGGCTCGACACGACGACGAACGGCTTCGACGCCCGGGGGCTTCGCTGGTGGATCGCCTGGGCGACCAGCTCCTTGCCGGTCCCGCTGTCGCCCTGGATCAGAACGTTGGACCGGCTCGGGGCGACCTGCTCGATGAAGCGGTAGATCTCCTGCATCACCCGGGACTTCCCGACGAGCCTCTCGAAACGGTGGTGCTCCTCCAGGGCCCGGCGCAGGTCCTGGTTCTCCCTCCTCAGCCGCGTCGTCTGCACGGCCTTCGACACGAGGAGGCGGACCTCGTCGTTCTTGAACGGCTTCGTCACGTAGTGGAAGGCGCCGAGCTTCATCGCCGCGACCGCGTTCTCGACGGTGCCGAAGGCGGTGATCATGACGACCGCCAGGTCCGCCTGGCGCTCGCGGAGCCACCGCAGGACCTCCAGGCCGTCGGCGTCGGGCAGCATCACGTCGAGAAGGAGCGCGTCGAAGGGCCCCTCGTTCTCGATCTCGTGCCTTCCCGAGGCCGCGTCCGTCGCCACGCGGACCTCGTGCCCTTCCGGGACGAGCAGCGATCGCATGACGTCCGCGACGACCGGCTCGTCGTCGATGAGGAGGATCCGGCTCCGGGGGGCCTGCGTCTCGGGTGCGACCAGCATCGGGAGGATTCTAGCAGCGTGCGGCGCCCTCGCGCGATCGCTGCCCTCGGCGCCCCGGGCGCCTCCCCGGAAGGCCGAGGGGGGCGGGGGCCGCCGGCTCAGGCGAGGGCGCGGGCGGGCTGCCCGGCGGGGATCTCCACCCGGAACCGCGTGAACTCGCCCGGGCTGCTCTCGACGTGCATCTCCCCGCCGTGCTCCCGGACGATCCCGTGGCTGATCGACAGGCCGAGCCCCGTGCCCTTGCCTCGTCCTTTGGTCGTGAAGAACGGATCGAAGATCCGGGAGAGATCCTCCTCCGCGATCCCGACCCCGTCGTCGAGGACCTCGAGCACCACGGAGCCTCCCCTCGCGTAGGTCGAGACCCGGACGCTCCCTCCGTCCCCGACGGCGTCCCTGGCGTTCAGCAGCAGGTTGAGGAGAACCTGCTGCAGCTTCCCCTTGTCCCCGTGCACGAGCGGAAGGTCCGCGTGCAGGTCCGTCTCCAGCCGGATTCCCCTCTCCCGGATCTGGGGCTCGAAGAGCCTCAGCACCTCCCCGATCGCGACGTCGAGCGACAGGCTCTCGAAGGGAGCCCGCTCCGGTCGGACGAGGTTGAGGAGCGAATTGGCGATGCTGGAGGCGCGACGGCTCTGCGCCTCGATCTTCTCGAGGATCCCCCGGCGCGGGTCGTCGGCGGGCATCTCCTCGAGAAGCATCTGCGTGTAGCTCGAGATCCCCGTGAGCGGAGTGTTCACCTCGTGCGCCACGCCCGCCGCGAGCAGCCCGAGGGAGGCGAGCCGCTCCTGCCGAAGGAGCTGCTCCTCCAGCTTGACCTGATCGGTCACGTCGTCGAAGGTGACGACCCGCGCGATTCCCCCCTCTCTCGAGGGCTCGACGGGGGAGGCGGTCAGGTTGACGACGAGCCTGCGCCCGGAGCGGTTCACCAGGTTGTATCTCCAGATCCGGCATTCCTCGCCCGCAGGCCCGGCGAGGATCTCGCGCTGCACCTTGCGAACCGCGTGCAGCGGGAAGACGTCCTCGATCCTCCTCCCGATCGCCTCGCCGCGGGGGAGCCCGTACATCGTCTCGAGCGCGCGGTTCCACGCGAGGATCGTCCCGTCCGCATCCATGAGCAGCAGGCCGACCCCGCTGCTCTCGAGGATCCTCTCCTGGCTGGCCTTCAGCTCCTCGACCTGCTCCGCGTGGGCCCGGACCTCCCGCACCAGGCGGGCCGCCTCGATCGCCGTGGCGGCGTGCGCGGCGAGGGTAGCCACGAGGGCCCGATCCTCGGTCGACAGCGGCCGGTCCGGCTCCCCCCGCTCCCCGACCGCTAGGAGCGCCCTGAGGCGCCCCTTGACCTTCATGCCGAAGAGATGCCTCGCCCACGAGAGGCCTGCGATCTCCCCCTCGGCGGCCGAGACGTGGCGTCCCGCCTCGAGCTCCTCGACCCGCCGGGGAGGGAGAACGATCCCGGGCGCGGACGGGTCCCCCGACGGGTCCGCGAACCGGCCGTCCTCGCGGAGCAAGAGAACGCGCGCCTCCTGCACCGACAGCGTCTCCCGCACGCGGTCGCGGATCGTCGCGAGCAGCTTCGCGAGATCCACCTCGGCGCTCAGCTCCCGGGCCCAGTCGAGGAGCGTGACCCGGTAGCTGTACCGCTGCCGGTAGAACGCGCGGTCGACCGCGGACCGGGTCCATGTCCGGAGCTTCGGGTACATGGCCGCGGCCACGACGATCGCCGGGTACCGGAAGCCGGCGGGCGTCAGGGGGAGGATCCCTCCGAGCCCCCGCCGGAGCACCTCGACTCCCATCGCGTAGGCGGCGACGACCGCGAAGGCTGCGGCCACCTCCGAGACCCCCCGCCGGAGCAGCATGTCCAAATCGTGGAGCCGGTACCTCGCGAGCGACGCCGTGAAGGCCGCGGGGACGAGCACGAGGGGGAAGGCGGAGAGCTCCGCCCAGGCGGGAACGTCCGCCCCGAGGGCCCACGGCAGCGCGTACATCACGCCGAACGGCGTCAGCCCGATCGACAGGCCCCAGAGCATCCACCGGCACTGGCTCCGGTGCAGGGCGGACCCGCTCGTCGCATGCGCCCGCGCCAGGAGCGCGACGGAGGAGACGACTGCGAACGCGAGGAACAGGAGCGCCGCCCGGTCGAGCGACTCTACGGCTCGCACCGGGTCGGGGAGCCGGAGCGCCCCTCCGAAAGCCAGCAGCCAAACCGCGGCGCCCAGGATGCCGGCGGTCGGGACGTAGGCGAGGACCACCGCGAGCCGCCGGGCCGGGACGACGCGCCGCGAGAGGAGGATCGCGAGGTGGACGAGAAGAGCCGGCGCCGCCGCCCCGGCGACCACGTCCGCCCACCAGATCGTCCAGTCCAGGAGATCGGCCCGGCCCGTGTGGCTGAACGTCAGCTCGGTGAACGCGGCCGCGGCGAACAGCGAGTACGCCATCCCCCCCCGGACGCCCGGCCATCGCAGGGCCACGAGCAGCCCCGACAGGAAGAAGCCGACACCTACCAGCGCGAGGAAGCCCTGGAGCGTCACCGCGGACGTCCGGGGCGGAGCGGGCAGCCGGATCGCGACCGGCGCGTCCCCGCGGCGCACGTCGAGCCGGAGCGATCCGCGCGCTTCGAGCTCCCACGCGATCGATCTCGCGTCCAGGACGCTCCGGACCTCGCGACCGTCGATTCTCTCGAGCCGATCCCCCGGGCGGAGGCCCGCAGCCTGGGCGGCGCCCGCCGGATCGACGCGCACCGCGACGGCGCCGCCTGGGGTCTGCCCCCAGCCGACCCCGATCTCCGGCACGGTCGTCGAAAGCCGCCGGGCGAACGACACCGCCCCGCCGACTCCCAGGACGATCGCGACCGCTGCGACAACCCACGGAAGGGCCGATCGACCGTGGCGCAACACGCTTCCGCCCTTCGCCCCCGCTCGAGGGGGTTCACCCGACGCCGACGGGAAAGCAAGCGCCGGGCCACCACGGCCTCGAAGAGGGCAGGAACAACTATCTACGAATCAACGACTTGACGACCCGATCCCTCGGGGAGCCGAGCCCGAGACGTTTCTCCGCTTCAACCCGTTGAATGCCGACCTCGAAGTCCGAAAGTTTGGATGCCGCGGCCCCGCGAGCGGCCCCCCCTCAGAACGCAACCGCGAGCCCGGCGCTGTACTGGGGACCGAGGGCGGCGAGCAGCCGGTCGGAGGAGATCGAGCCGCCCGGCGAAGCCGCCGGCGTCGCGCGCGGAACCGCTCTCGCGGCCAGGAGGAGACGGCACGAGAGGCCCTGGCTCGCCGACCGGACCAGGTCCTGGGAAACGCGCAGCTCGACGTACTCGTGCCACAGCGCCTCCTCCGAACCCGACGGATCGGCGGCCGGCCGGTCGTCGACGCGCCTGTACTCCGCGAGCACGTCGGTCCCGGTCTCCTTCACACGGATCCCGAGAATCCCCTCCCGCCACGTCATGCGCCGATCGTCCAGGAGCCGCACGGGGACGTCGATCGCGAACATCTGCGTCAGGAGCCCCTCTGCGGAGCCCCGGGACCACTCGATCCACGTCATCACGGCGCGGGACTGGTGCTCGAGGACCAAGCTCTCTCGTCCCGTGGCGAGGGCCCCGTCCGCCACGAAGACTGGATCCCGGCCGGAATCGAGGCTCCAGAAGGCGTCCCCCGCGGCCTCGGCGTCCGCAGGGTCACGGGCGAGCCCTCCGCGCAGGCGCAGGCCGAACGGGAGCGACACCTCGACGTCCGCCTCGACCCCGAATCCGTCGACGGCCCCGGTCCCGAACGAGGAGCCGCTGTCGTCCACGAGGTTGTACTCGACGACGACGCGCGCGCGAAGCCCGGCGGCGTTCCAGGCCCCGCCGACACTCGGCTCCACGAGGGAAGGCCTGCGGCCGTCGAGGCTCCGATCGTATCCCAGCCCGTAGATCATCGACACGGGCCCGGACACGCTCCAGTCGTCCCCGGCGTCGAGGTGCAGCGCCCACCCGAGCTCCGTCCTGGGATCCCCCGGCACGATCGTCAGCGGCGTCGGATCGCCGGACGCCGGGAGATCATGGCGCCTCGCGCCCAGGTCGACGTGGAGCCGGTGCCCGGCCGCCGCCATCGACTCGAACGACCCCTCCGCCGCGATCCTCCGGTTCTGCAGGACGTAGGACGGGGCGGGGACCTCCACGGACGCATCCGCCGGCTGCGAGCCCACGTCGAGCAACGTGTCGAGATACCCGACCTGGACCCCCATCCGGGACTCCGCGTCGACCTGCCGGGTCCATAGGGCGTCGTACCCCCAGACCGTGCGCTCGCGCCGCGCGCCGATCGTCCCGTCCAGGAGCCCGCGCCGCTCGAATCCCGCCTTCACCGACAGGTTCGCATCCCGGCTCGTATCGTACGAGACGTCCACGACGATCGCGCTCGAGTCCCTGCGCGAGGCCGCCGGATCTCCCCCGCCGGCCGAGGAGCTGCCCAGGCTCCAGCGGTTCCCGGCTACCGCGACCTTCGCGCGCTCCCCGATCGAGCTCGCGAGCCTGAGGCGCGTTTCCCCTCCCTCCATCGCGTCGCCTTCCCCGGTGCCGTCTTCGAGCGGCTGCGCCATGGCGACGACGTGGGCGAGCTCGCCGTCGAGAGTCTCCGCCACGCGCGAGGAGCGCTCGGCGGGCCCGTCCCGAGAATCTCCGGCCATCAGCGCGCCGGGCCCCGTTTCCCTGAGGAGGCTGCGGGCGGGCAGACGCAGGGCCCAGGAGGAATCGAGCGGAGCGGGCTCCTTCCCGGCGCTCGCGTCCTGAATCGGCCGGAGCACGAGATCGAGGGAGGGGCGCAAGAACGTGTTCACGCTTCCGAGGAAAGCGAGGTACCCTTCCTTGAGCGCGGCGATCCGATACACGCCGGGCCGCAGCTCCGCGACGAGGAAGCGCCCTCGTTCATCCGTTCGCGCGACCGCCACCGGCGCCGCCGGCGCGGGCCCGCCGAGGACGAGGACCTCGACCTCACCGAGGGCGTTGCCCACGGAGTCGCGAACGATGCCGCTGAGCGGGGCGGAGGTCGCATCGAGGGCGTACGAGGAGGATCCGGCCGCTGCCGGGAAAAGGAGGAACGTCGTCAGAAAGGCCGTCCCGAGCATGCGCACGCCCGAAACGCGTCCCATCGATCGCCACCTCCGAGTCCACCGCGGCGTCCGGCGGACACGGCGAGAATAGGACGAGTTCGGTGTTTTTGTCAACCGCTTCCCGGCCAACGGGATAGCACGAGAGGAAGTCCATGGCGCCCGCGCTCGAACCCAAGCGGATCTGCGGCCGGTTGCTGGCCGCGCTCGCACTCGCGGGAGGAGCCTTCCTCGAGACCGCCGGAGCGCCGGGCGCCGAGCCTCTCCGCGAGGAGGTCGCCCTCCGGCTCGACGTCGAGGCGCTCCTCGTTTCCGACGAGGGCGCGCAGCCGCTCGGCCGCAGGGAACTGGTCGTCGAGGAGGAAGAGGGAGGCTCTCTGGCCCTGGACGTCCAGGGACCGTCCGCCTGGGGGAGGGTCCGGCTGGACCTGGACGCCTGGGGGACCGCGGGACCTCCCGGAGGGGCGCATTCCCTGCGCCTCGGCGCCAGGTTGACCTTCCCGAACGGCCGCGAGGTCCGCGCGTCCCGCTCCCTCGCCTTGACCGAGGGATCGACGGGGCTCTTCGAGGTCTTCGCGGAGGGCGAGCACCACCTCGTGCTCGCCCTCCGCGCCGACCGGTCGTCGCGGCTCGTGCCCGCGGTCGCCGGGAAGCGGGCCGGAGCGGAGGTTCTGCTTCTCCTTGAGATCGAGCGGGTCGAGAGCGACCGGTCCGTTCCGCTCGAGGCCAACAGGCTCAGCACCCTCGTCGGCGAGAGCGTGACCTACGAGTTCCGGAAGGGCGACGGCGACTCGCGCGAGTCCTGCCGGATCGTCCTGACCCCCGCGTCCCTGCGCGAAGACCTCGCCGAGATCGACGTGGAGGTCACGGGGACGCTTCCGGGCACGGACGCGCCGGTCCTGCTGTCGCGGAAGGAGCGGGTCCTCGCCAGCCGAGGGGCGACGTCGAGCGTGGTCATCGCCGCGGGCGATCCTCCTCGGGGCTACCGGTTCCGCGTCACGCCGATCTTCTGAGGAACGCCGCCGCGGCCGGGAGGCCGCGCGGAGGCTTGCACGTGCGGGTGGACGCACCGTTTCCGAGCGACATCGGCACGCCTCGCGGCTTGAGCCGCCCCCGGCGCCCCGGCGCGTCGGCGATCGCCGCGGCGTCCATCCTCCTCGCGCTCGCCGGTCCACCCGGCTCCCTGGGCCGGCCTCCGGAGCCGGGCGGCGGCGGCTCCGGATCGGTGCCGCTCGGCGCCGATGCCCGCGTGTGCCTCCGCGCCGGACGCGACCTCGAGGTCGAGATGACGCCGGCCGCGGGGGAGAGCTGGGAGGAGATCGCCGCGCGCTACACCGGATCGGCGGCCCGGGCGGCCGCGCTCGCGCACCGCAACGAGGGCGGGTCCCCGTCGCCGGACAGGATCGTGCGCATCCCCTTCGCGCTCCTTGGCGACGATGTCCGCGTCGTCGTTCTCCGGAACGTGTTCCCGCGCGATCGCCGGGAGAACGGGGACTGGGTCCACGTCGCGAAGTCGGGGGCGCTGGCGATGCCCGACGAGGGGCTATGGCAGGTGGCCCTGTGGTTCACGGGGCGCGGGGAGTCCTACGTCCGCATCGCCGAGGCGAACGGCCTCGCGAGCCCCGAGCTGTCTCCGGGGCAGGAGATCCGCATCCCCGCCTCGATGCTGCACCCCTCGCTGCGTGCTCGCCCCCGATCCGAGGACGGCGCGCTGGAGTACGGGGAGGATCGGGAGGGGCCCTTCGCCGGCTACCGTTTGAAGGCCGGAGAGGCGCTCTACTCCGCCGTCGTCGTCCGCTTCACCGGCCGGACCGACCCCGAGGACGTCCGGAGTGTCGCCGCGCGCCTCGCCGTCCGCAGCGGCATCCGGGACGTCAAGGACATCCCGGTTGCGTGGCTCGTGAAGATCCCGCTCGACCTCCTCGAGCCGGAGTTCCTGCCGGAGGATCACCCCCGCCGAAGGGAGGCGGAGCAGGCCAAGCAGCGCATGGCGGAGGAACTGGCGAGGGAGCCGGTCCGACCGACGAGGCAAGGTCTCGACGGAGTCGTCGTAATCCTGGATCCCGGCCACGGCGGCCGGGACCCGGGGGCCACCGCGAACGGGGTCCGGGAGAGCGATCACGTCCACGACATCGCCTGCCGCCTGCGGCGGCTCCTCGAGGAAGAGACCTCCGCCGTCGTCCGTACGACCATGGAGGGCGGGCCCTGCGCCTCCGAGGACGGACGCGCGCGGCCGAACGGCACGATCGCGACCCACCCCCCGTTCCCGATCGAGCGCGAGGGCGAGTCGTCGATCGGCGTCCACCTGCGTTGGTATCTCGCCAACGCGATGCTCGCGCAGGCGGTCCGCGACGGCGCCGAGGCGGGACGCGTGGTCTTCCTCTCCATCCACGCGGACTCGCGCCATCCGTCGTTGCGGGGGGCGATGGTGTACGTGCCGGGGGAGAGCCTTCGCCGCGGCTCGATGGGGAGCAAGAGCGCCGTCTTCCGGCGCTACCGCGAGTACGCCGAGAGGCCCACCGTTCGGTTCACGCGGCGGGAGCGGGTCCGGTCGGAGGCCGTCTCGAGGAAGCTCGCCTCCTGCGTCGTGGAGGCGCTCCGCGAGGAAGAGATCTCCGTGCAGCCCTTCAAGCCGGTCCGAGACCGGGTGATCCGGGGCCGCAGCGTGTTCCTCCCCGCGGTCCTCCGCGGGAACGCGGTCCCCGCCAAGATCCTGGTCGAGGTGGCCAACCTCGGCAACGAGCGGGACGCCGCCCTCCTCGCGCGGCCGGAGGAGCGGGAGAGGATCGCGCGGGCGCTTCGGGCGGCCCTCCTCTCCTACTTCAGCGAGCCGCGCGCGGCGAAGCCCCGGCCCGCTCCGCCGCTTCCTTGACACCTCGTTGCTCCGATCCTATGGTGGGCGCGGGATTTGCCGGAGACGACGCAGATGCCGCTCTACGAGTACCGGTGCGACGCGTGCGGGGACACGATCGAGGTCATCCAGAAGTTCAGCGATCGCCCGCTGCACAAGTGCCCGAAGTGCTCGGGCCGGCTGCGGAAGCTCATCTCGAGGACGTCCTTCCATCTCAAGGGGGGAGGGTGGTACGTCCACGACTACGGCGGATCGAAGCCCAAGGCTCCCGCCGCGAAGGAAGGCTCCGGCTCGGACTCGACCTCGAAGCAGGCCTGCGGATCGGGAAGCTCGAAGTGATCCCCTGACGGAGGATCCGCGCCCCGGTCGGACGATGCCGCGGACCGCGAGAATTGACCGCGGGGGAGCGCACATGGAATAATTCGGCGCTCCGCGGACCGGAAGGTGCCTCCATGAAAGTCCTGCTCGTCGGCAACGGCGGCCGCGAGGACGCCATCGCGTGGGCGCTTCGCCGGAGCCCGCTGCTCCGGAAGCTCCGATGCGCGCCCGGCAACGCGGGGATGGCCGATCGGGCGGAGATCGTCCCGATCCCGGCGGGCGACGCGGAGGCCCTCTCGGCGCACGCGAGGGAGGAGCGGTACGACCTCGTGGTCGTCGGTCCCGAGGCCCCGCTCGTCGCGGGACTCGCCGACCGCCTGAGGACCTCGGGGATCCCCGTGTTCGGACCGTCGGCCGGGGCGGCCGAGATCGAGGGCAGCAAGGTGTTCGCCAAGGAGTTCATGGCGAGGCACCGCATCCCGACGGCGCCGTTCCGCGTGTTCTCGGACTTCCCGGAGGCGTCCCGGTTCCTCGACTCGAGCGAGGCGGTCTATCCGCTCGTCGTCAAGGCGGACGGGCTCGCGGCAGGCAAGGGGGTCGTGATCGCCGCCGACCGCGCGGAGGCCGCGGCGGCGGCGCGGGGAATGCTCGAGGAGGGATGGTTCGGCGCGGGGGGCGCGCGCGTCGTCGTCGAGGACCTCCTGCGAGGCCGCGAGGCCTCGTTCTTCGTCCTTACGGACGGAGAGGCGTTCGTGCCCCTCGAGACGTGCCAGGATTACAAGCGCGCGCTCGACGCCGACGCCGGACCCAACACGGGCGGAATGGGCACGTACTCCCCCTCCGTCTTCCTCGACGAGGCGACACGCCGGAGAATCCTGGAGGAAATCGTAGCGCCCACCGTCTCGGGGCTCGCCTCGGAGGGGAGGCCCTACCGGGGGGTGCTCTACGTGGGCGTCATGCTGACGGACGGCGGCCCCAGCGTCCTCGAGTACAACGCCAGGTTCGGCGACCCGGAGACGCAGGTCCTGATCCCCCGGCTCGACGGCGACTGGCTTCCGGTCCTCGCCGCGTGCGCCTCGGGAAGCGTGCGCGACACGGTGGTGCGCTTTCTCCCGGACCCGGCCGTCTGCGTCGTGATGGCCTCGGCGGGCTATCCGGGGCCGTACGCGAAGGGGCTTCGGATCCGGGGCGTCGAAGAGGCCTCCGCAATGCCCCGCGTGACCGTCTTCCACGCGGGCACGGCCCGGGACGAATCGGGCTCCCTCGTGACGGCGGGGGGCAGGGTCCTCGGCGTGACGGCTCTGGGCGCGACGATCCGAGACGCCCGGGACCGGGCCTACCGGGCCGTCGCGGCGATCCGGTGGGAGGGCGAGCAGCATCGCGGCGACATCGCGCTGGACGCGGTGCGCCTGGCGGAAGGGAGGGACGCGGGATGAAGGAGCAGGGCCGCCCGAAGGTCGCAATCCTCATGGGAAGCGATTCGGACCTCCCCGTGATGGCCGAGTCGGCCAGGGTCCTGGAGCGCCTCGGCGTTCCGTACGAGATCGAGATCACGTCGGCGCATCGCTCGCCCGACCGGACCGCGGAGATCGTCCGCCAAGCCCCCGCCCGGGGCATCCGCGTGTTCGTCGTGGGGGCGGGCGGGGCGGCGCACCTGGCGGGGGCCGTGGCGGCCCACACGACGCTTCCGGTGCTCGGCGTTCCCCTGGCGTCCTCGGACTTGCAGGGGCTCGACGCGCTGCTCTCGACGGTGCAGATGCCGGCAGGCGTTCCTGTCGGCGCCCTCGCGATCGGAAAGGCGGGCGCCGCGAACGCGGCGATTCTCGCGGCGGAGATCCTCGCCCTCTCGGATGCCGGCCTCGCGGCGCGCCTGTCGGCGGAGCGCGAGGCGATGGAGGCGAGGGTCCGGGCGGCCTCCGAGGGCGCAAGGGGGAAGATCGCCTCCCTGCTGGACCGCTCCTAGTGGTCCCTCGGCGCTTTCACACGCTCACGCTCGGTTGCAAGCTCAACCGGTTCGACAGCGCCGCGATCGAGGCGGAGCTCGAGGAGCGAGGGCTTCGCCCCACGCCCTCGCTCGGCGAGGCCGACGTCGTCGTGGTCAACACGTGCGCGGTCACGGCGAAGGCCGACGCCGAGGCCCGCCGGCTGCTCCGGCGGGTGCGACGGGAGAACGCCTCCTGCCGGCTGCTCGTCACCGGGTGCTACGCCGAGATCGAGCCGCAAGCTCTCGCGGCGATCGAGCGGGTGGACGCGCTGTTCGGGAACCGGGACAAGGCGAATCTCCCCGAGATCCTCGACCGCATCGGCGTTCCCGGAAGGCGACCTGCGGGCGCGCTCCCGGACCGCGGCTGCGATGCCGGGGCCGGGCTCCGCTTCGGAGAGCGGGGTCGGGCGTATCTCAAGGTGCAGGAGGGCTGCGACCTCGCCTGCTCGTACTGCATCATCCCCCGGGCACGCGGGCACAGCCGTTCGGTCCCCGCGGAGCGGGTGGAGGAGGGACTGCGGGAGCTCCTCCGCGCGGGCTACCATGAGATCGTTTTGACCGGCGTGAACACCGGCGCGTGGGGCCTCGACCTCGCGCCGGCGAGCCGCCTCGAGGATCTCCTCCGCCGCCTGCTCGACGCGATCGGCCCGAACCGGATCCGCCTGAACTCGCTGGAGCCGCTCACCGTCACCGAAGGGATCGTCCGCCTCCTGGCCGGGGATCCCCGCCTGGCCCCTCACGTCCAGGTGCCGCTCCAGTCCGGCTCCGACGCCATCCTCCGGGCGATGGGACGGAACTACCGGGCCTCCCGGTACCTGGAGACGGTCGAGCGGCTGCGGGCGGCGGTTCCCGACGCGGCGATCGGCGCCGACGTCATCGTCGGGTTCCCGGGCGAGACGGACGAGAGGTTCGAGGAGACCTGCCGGCTGCTGGAGCGCTCCCCTCTAGACTACCTGCACGTGTTCGCCTGGTCGCCCCGCTCGGGAACGCCCGCGGAGCGGCTGCCCGGGCGTCCCCACTCCTCCGAGACGAAGGCCCGCTCCGAGCGACTCCGCCGATTCAGCGGCGCGCGCTTCCTCCGGTTCCGGGAGCGCTTCGTCGGCCGCACGCTCGACGCGGTCGCGCTCGGCGCCGGGCGGGCGCGGGGCCGGGTGCGCGCTCTCACCGGGAACTTCATCGAGATCGCGATCGAGGGATCGAGCCCCGCCGCGCGGAGGCCCCTTCTCGTTCGCGTCGAGAGAATCGAGGGGAAGGCGACTCTCGGCTCCGCCGTCGGAACGCCGGCCTGGGCCGAGTGAAGGATCCGTCGCCGCTCGCGCGGGGCGCGTCGTCCTTCCGGCCGGATGCCGAGGAAGGGGAACCGCCCGCGGCGGGCGCTCCGCCCGCCGCGGTTCCTTCGCCGACGCATCCCCCCGCCGAGGAAGGGAGGAACGAAGATCTCCCCGGCGGCTACTTCTTCTTGATCAGGTCCTTCAGTGACTTGGCAACCGTGAACTTCACAACCGTCTTCGCGGGGATCTTGATCGCCTCGCCGGTGGCGGGATTGCGCCCCATGCGGGCCTTGCGCTTCACGACGCGGAACTTCCCGAGCCCCTTCATCGGGACCTCGCCACCCTTCTTGACGTTCTTCTCGACGAGGCCCGTCAACGCTTCCAGGAACGCCTTCGCCTGCTTGCGCTCCATGGAGGCGCCGTCCGCGAGCGCCTGGATCAGTTCGGTTCTGGTCATCGGATCTCCTCCATCGGCGGTTGCCGGAAGCACTCTTGTATCACTCGCGGCGGGGACGAATCAATAGGGAACCGCGCTCGGTCCGCGAGATTCCCCTCGCCCCTGCCGTCCGGAGCCGTCGGCAGTCCCCCCGTCGTGGCGGCGCCACCCGCGCTCTCCCGCCTCGATCCGGCAGCGGAGACGGTTCTCGGCGGGAGTGACGGGGCACACGTAGCGCTCGGGGGCTCCGTACGCGCAGAGCGGGTTGTACGCACGGTTGAAGTCCACGACGTAGGGGCCGCCCGGAGGGCCCTCGATGTCGACGTACCTGCCGCTCGGGTATGTCTCCCGACCGGTCGTCTCGTCGGTGAAGGGAAGGAAGAAACCCGGATCCCCCGGCGCCTCCTCCACGTCGAGGAGGCGGTAGATCTGGAGGGCGCGCTCCCGCCCGCGGACCTCGAAGCGGATCCGGCCGTAACGCTCGCACGGCCGCGGCTTCCCCGTCGTCGAGAGGATGGTGAACCGCTCCGGGCGCTCGTACCGGAGGATCGGGCCGGAGAACCGGTACGCAGGGTCCGGCGGCCAGTACTCGAGCCCCCGGAACGATGGGAGGTCCGCCGCGAGGATCGGGGTCTCGGGGTCGGAGCGGAACTCCCCGTCCTTGGTCGCGCGGTCCGCCGCGATCCGCTCCGCCCAGCCCTCCGGGGGATCCCCGGCGACCAGCCTCTCCTCCGCCCCGCCGCCGCAAGCCGCGAGAACGGCCGCCGTCAGCCCGGCGCAGAGCGCCGCCGCCGTCCGGGAGCCCGCTCCCTGCGCCGATCGCGACCTCGTCCTCGCCACGGAAGACCTCCCGGCGTCCCGTCACCACCGCACGGGCACGCGCACCTCACGGCCCTCTCGATCCCGGTAGAGAAGATAGCCGCGCTCCCGGCCGAGGCCGAAGAGCCGCCACGTCACCTCGACGTCCTTCCGGCAGTATCGCTCGATCAGGTCCACCCGCCCCTCCTTCCACCAGGCGAGGCTCTGCAGCCCGTCACCCGCCTTCGATTCCCCGAGATTGACCTCGGCGAGGTGGCCGAGGGAGATCCGGAAGCCGAGGCGGCGGTGAATCTCCGAGAGCAGGTCGAGGGTCCGGACCCTGCCCAGGTCCCACTCGGTGTACCCGGAGAGGACGAGAAGGTCGAAGCGGTCGATGTTGAACCCGACGACGCAGTCCGCCATCACGAGATCGAGCAGGAGGCGGTCCACGTCGGCCTCGCGATAGGTGCGATACTCCCCCCGTCGGACGTCGTACACGACCGCCAGCGCGAGCCGCATGCGGGAGGCGTTCCTCCAGCCGCCGACCTCCTCCGCGCTCCGTTGCGTCTCCACGTCGAGGACCAGAAGCCTCTCCCCCTCCCCGCCCTCGATCGCCGGAGGGGAAGCGCGACTCGGGACCTCGGCGGAAGGGGCGGGGCGGGATCGTCCCGCCCCGGCGTCGGACCGCCGCGCGATCCCGTGCTTCCGCGGTTTCTCCGAAGCGCGCGCCTCCGGGATCGCGGCCGCCGCCGGCGCACCGCTCGCAACGGCCTCGGCGATCGCCGTCTCTTCGCCGAGGAGGACCCGCAGCACGAGCGACGCCGCCTCCTTGTCGAGCGGCTTGTTGCCGTTCCCGCAGCGCGGCGACTGGATGCAGGAGGGGCAGCCTCCCTCGCACGGGCAGCCGGCGACGACCTCGAGGGCCCGCCGGAAGAGGCGCTCCGGCTCCCGGAACACGCGCTCCGCGAGTCCCGCTCCGCCCGGCACGCCGTCGTACAGGAAGATCGCCGGGCCGCCGACGTCCGGATGCCCCGTGTACGAGATCCCCCCGACGTCCCCCGGGTCCGAGATCGCGAGGAGGGGGAAGAGCCCGATCGCCGCGTGCTCGACCGCGTGGAGGCCGCCCATGAAGTGCAGGCCCCGCCGGGCCGCTTCCGCCTCCGCGCCCGCAGGCACCTCCACCCAGAACCCGTTCGTCTCGAACACGATGGGCGGCACGTCGAGCGGATGCGACGAGATCGGCTCCCCGCCGAAGAGCCGCTTCTTCTGGTACTCGCGGATCCGGACCGTCACCTCGAGGCGCCCGTAGCCGATCGAGCTGGCCCCGAGGGCTCCGGACTCGAGCCGCTCGAGGATCCTCGTCTCCTTGTCCCCGAGCACCACCGTGTAGTAGTCGGCGCGGACGGCCTTCGCTTCGACCTTCCGTCCGTCCGTATCGAGGCGGACGATGCGCCAGGACCGGCCCCCGTGCAGGTAGATCGCGCCGGGGTGGCACTCGTGGAGCACCCGCACGCCGTCCACCGTGCCGAGGAGCTTCCCGCTCTCCGCCTCCACGATCGAGTACGGGGGCCCCACCGATCGGGGGCTGACGTCGCGCTGGGGGTTCCTGCGGAACGAGAGCCACGACATCCCCTCGCGGTCGCGCACCAGCCTGCCCTCGTCGGTGAGGGCGTCCGCGATCCTCTCCGCCCTGGGCCCGAGCCGGCGAATCTCGTCGAGACCGAGGGGGGACTCGGCGGCGGCGCAGACGAGGTGGTGGCCCGCGACGATCGGGTTCCAGGGATCGAGCACGGCGCGCTCGAACCGGTCGCCGAAGAACGCGTCGGGATGCGACACGACCCACTGGTCGAGAGCGTCGGGCATCGCGATCAGCACGACCAGCGCGTCGCGGTCGGCGCGCCCCACCCGCCCGATCCGTTGCCACGCCGACGTCATCGATCCCGGATACCCGACGAGAACGCAGACGTCGAGACCGCCGACGTCGATTCCGAGCTCGAGCGCGCTCGTCGAGAGGACCGCGAGCAGGTCCCCGCGGAAGAGCCTCCTCTCGATCTCCCGCCGCTCCTCCGGAAGATAGCCCGCCCGGTAGGGGGCGAGCCGCCTCCTGAGCTCGGGAGCCTCCCGGAGGATCCACGCGTGGAGGAGCTCCGTGATCCGTCTCGCCTTCGTGAAGGCGATCGTGCGGAGGCCGTGCCCCGCGGTCTCCGCGACGACCCGGACGGCCGCGGTGTACGGAGAGACCCCGACGGGATTGAGGAAGACCGCCTCTCGGGCCGCGCCGGGGGCTCCGGTCCGGTCGACGACCGTGAACGGGCGTCCCGCGAGACTCTCGGCCAGCTCGCCGGGGTTGCCGATCGTCGCCGAGGCGGCGAGGAACCTCGGCGACGACCCCGCCGCCTCGCACAGCCTCGCGAGCCGGCGCAGGATGTGGTGCACGTGCGCCCCGAAGAGGCCTCGATATACGTGCAGCTCGTCGAGAACGACCCATCGCAGGCCGCCCAGGAACGGCCGCCACTCGCGATGGTGGGCCAGGAGGCCCAGGTGCAGCATGTCCGGGTTGGTGACCAGGACCTCCGGAGGGTCCGCCTTGATCTTCCGCCGGAGCCGGTCCGGCGTGTCGCCGTCGTAGATCTCGAACCGGGGAGGCCGGAGCCTACCCGTCGCCGCGGCGAGGTCGCCGAGCGCCGCCACCTGGTCCCGGGCCAGCGCCTTGGTCGGGTAGAGGAAGAGCGCGCGGGCGCCCGGGTCGGCGAGCACGGTCTCGAGGACCGGAAGCGCGAAGACGAGGGTCTTGCCGGAGGCGGTCGGCGTGACCGTCAGCACGTCGGCGCCGGCGCGCGCCGCGTCCAGCGCACGCGCCTGGTGCTCCCAGAGCTTGAGGATCCCCCTCGAGGCCAGGGCGTCCCGGAGCTCCGGCGGAAGCGGCGCCGCCGGATCGGCGAAGCGCGCGGGCCGGCCCTCGACCCGGCGGTGGTGCGCCACCATCGAGCCGATCCCGGGACGTCGCATCAGGAGCTCGACGAACGATCGCATCGGGAGTCCCCGGGGAGGCGGAGACGCGGGGAAGCGATTATCTCACGGGGCCTCGCCCCGAGGATCCGCGAGCGCCTCTCCGAAGTCGGGCGGCACGGGCGCCCGGATCTCGCGCGTCGCGCCCGCGAGGTCCGCGAACTCGAGGCGCTCGCAGTGGAGGAGATGCCGGAGCGGGCCTCCCTCCTCTCCCCGCGCGTCGCGCTCTCCCCGCACGAGGTCGAGATAGTCGCGGTCCGCCCTCCCGTACAGGATGTCGCCGAGGATCGGGTGGCCGATCGCCGCGAGATGGACCCGGATCTGGTGCCGCCTCCCGGTCTCGGGAAAGAGCCGGAGCAGGGTCCGGTCCGACAGCGCGCGCTCGACGCGGAAACGCGTGCGCGCGCGCTGGCCGTCCCGAGCCGTTTCCCTGCGCACGTACACTCGCGAGCCCCTGGCGTCGGCGATCGGGAGATCGATCACTCCGAGAGGCTCCCGCACCGCCCCGCGCACGACCGCGAGATACTCCTTGCGCACCGCGCCGCGCTCGAACGCGAGGGAGAGGACGCGGGCCGCCTCCGGAGTCTCGGCGACGAGGAGGACCCCGCTTGTCTCGCGGTCGAGCCGGTGGACAAGCCGCAGCCTCTCGCGCCCCTCCTGGCGCCGGAGCATCCGGATCAGGCTGTTCTCGCGGACGCGGCTCGCGGGATGGACCGGGATCCCCGCCGGTTTGTCGACGGCGAGCCATCCCTCTCCCCTTGCGAGGACGGCGATGCGCAGCTCGAGGAGGACCTCCTCCACCGGCGTCCACCCCACGAGCACGCGGCCTCCCGCCCGCACGGGAGTCGCCGGCCGGGCCTCGATCCCCCACGACAGCGTGATCCGCGATCGGATCGCCCGCTGGATGTACGACCTCGAGACTCCGGGGATCTTCTCGTGGAGGAAGCGGTCGAGACGCTTCCCTCGATCCCGCGGGCCGACCTCGTACACGGTCGCGGGCTCGCTCACCGGCGCCCCCCGGGCGCCGCCCGGGCCCGCCCGCGCCCTCGATCGATCGGACCGCTCAGGCCGCCCGCCGGAACACGCAAGAGACCACCGTCCGGTCGTTGCCCCCCATGCTCGCGAAGATCCCGTGCGGCCTCTCGGACGGGATCTTCACCTGGTCGTCGCCGGCCCGACCCGTCAGCTGGCGCCAGAGGTCCGCCGCCATGCGCACGCCGGACGCCCCGGTCGGGTGGCCGAACCCGACGAGGCCCCCCGACGTGTTGACCGGAGTCGGCCCGTCGCGACGCGTCGCCCCGGAGAGCACGTAGTCGGCCCCCTCGCCGTGCCCCGCGAGACCGAGCGCCTCGCAGGCGAGGATCCCGGAGATCGTGAAGCAGTCGTGCACCTCGAAGACGCCGACGTCGCGGACCGCGACCCCGGCCATCTCGAGCGCCTCCCGGGCGGCCCGCCGCGTCGTGTCGAGGACGGTGAGATCGTCCGGCTGGGCGGTCAGGTCGGCCGTGGAGTGCCCGAACCCGACGAGCTCGACCGCCTCGGACTTCTTGCGCCCCGTCCTCTTGAGTCCCTCCTCGGAGGCGACGAGGATCGCTGCGGCTCCGTCGGAGACCTTGGAGCAGTCCAGGACGTTGATGTGCTCGCAGAAGGACTTCGGGTTCGGGGCCATCGTCTGGTGGGTCGAGAAGAGATCCGTCGTCGTGTTGTGGAACTCCTGCGCCTTCGGGTTGAGCCTAGCGTTCCGGACGGCCTGCTCGTACCATCGCCCCATCGCCGCCCAGGTTCTCTCCGCCCCGAACCGCTTCTTGTACTCCCCCGCCCGGTCCGAGAACTTCGCTGGGAAGTAGTACGCGTGCCCGCTCTTCCGCTCCGCCGCGTAGTGCCCCGCCCCGGCCAGGATGTCCGCTCCGTAGATCGCCTTCACGGTGTTTTGGACCTCGACCCCCACGACGAGGGAGAGGTCCGCCTGGCCCGCGAGGACGCTCTTGATCGCGGTCACGACGGCCAGCCCTCCCGAGGCGCACGCCCCCTCGACGCGGAGCGACGGCTTCCCGGCGAGGCTCGGGTGGACGACGGCCATCATGGCGCCGAGGTGCCCCTGGCGATTGAACCGGGACGCCATGAAGTTGCCGACGACCCCTTCGTCCACCGCCTCGGGATCGGAGATCTGCGCGAGGACCCCCTTGCCGGCCTCCGCGATGTAGTGCTCGAGCCCCGGCCTAGGCTTCTTCGGGTGGAACTCCTTCCGGCCGGTCCCGAGGAACACCGTCGTGTCGGCGGCGACGACGTAGACGCGCTTCTGCATCTTCCTCATCGGTCATTCCTCCGTGCCGGCGCTCTTCACGCGCAGAAATCGTTGATCGGGCCGTAGAGGTGGTAGAAGCCGCTCGTCAGGACGCCGTTCACGTCCTCGGGCCTCGCGGCCACGCCCGTGGCGACGAGGCGCCGCGCGATCTCGCGCGAGCGCTTCACGTACCTGCGGGCCAGCTCGGCCCCCGGCGTCTTCATGGCCGCGACCGCGTCGAAGTGGGCCTTGAGCGCCGCGTCCCTGTCGGGAGCCCCCGCCAGCGCCTTCCAGCCCCGGAACCCCTCGGGGAGCGGACCGAGCCGCGCGTCCGCCTCCGCCGTCCAACCCTTCGGGTCGAGCGGCACGTAGTCCTTCCGCTCCAGATCGTAGACGGCCGTGATCCTCCCCTTCTCGTAGCGCAGGAACCCCGGCTTCTGCGACCCGTCGGGGTTCTGGCCCCCGAGCACCCCGTGCTCGATCATCGCGTCGACGACCGGATGCGACAGGGGCTCCTCGAGGAATTTCCCCATCACGTCCTGGATGAACCGGAACACGTCGATCCCGACGTAATCGATCAGCTGGAAGATCCCCATCGGCCGCAGCAGCCAGTCCTGGCTGACGCGGTTGACGGTCCAGAGCGCCTTCGGCCAGCCCTCGTTCTTCGCGAGCGCCTCGGCTTCCTGGAGCCCGTGGAGGCCGTCCCGGATGAAATGACCGTTGCCGATGAATCCTGCGACGTCCGCGGCGGGGATCAGGGTCTTCCGGAGGCGCTTGCCGATCTCCGCGGCGGTCTCGGCCGTGTCCGGGCGCGTGCCCGGCGCGCGGATGATCTCCACCAGCTTCTGCACCGGGGGGGGGTTGTAGAAGTGGACGCCGACGATGCGCCCGGCGAGCCCGGCCTCGCGGTCGAGCAGGCCGATCGGAACCGACGAAGTGTTCGTGAAGAAGAAGGCGTCGTCGGGGACGATCTCCCGGAGCTGCTTCAGGACGGACACCTTGACCGGAACCTTCTCCACGATCGCCTCGAACACGAGATGGGACCCGCTCGCCGCGGCGAGCTGGGTGGACGGCCAGACCATCGATTCCACGCGCCGCACGAAGTCCTCGATGATCTCGCCGTTCTCGACCAGGTCCTCGCGGTCGGCGTAGAGCGCGCGGAGCCCCACCGCCCCTTTCTCCGCGGCCTTCAGGGCCTGGGCATGGACGTATTCCTGGAGGCCCCTCAGCCCCTCCGGGCTCAGGTCCACCGCGTTCAGGCGGAAGACCTTGCCGCGGTTCTGGGGCAGGAGGGACAGACGGGCCATCTCCTGGGCGAGGAGCAGGGTGATTCCGCTCCCCATCTTGCCCGCCGCGCCGACGACCGAAACGTTCGACAGTCTCTCGTCGAGAGTCATGGAATCGTCCTCCCGGGGCCTCCGAGCGGCCCCCGGAACCTTCCGAGTCGGATTTCGATGATCGTGGATTCTCTCACGGCCGGCGGCGGCGTACAACCCTCGCGCCGCCCGCCGCCGCCCCGACCGGCTCAGCCCGGAGGCCAGCCCATCGCGCGGCCGCCGAGGAGATGCACGTGGAGGTGGAACACCGTCTGCCCGGCCCCCCGGCCCCGGTTGGCGACGATCCGGTACCCGGTCGCGTCGATCCCCTCGCGCCTCGCGAGATCGCGCGCGGCGAGGAGGAGCTTCCCGAGCAGCTCCGCGTCCCCGTCGGCCGCCCCGGCGAGCGAATCGACGTGGCGCTTCGGGATGATCAGGAGGTGCACGGGAGCCTGCGGCCGGACGTCCCGGAACGCCAGCACGTCGTCGTCCTCGAGGACGACGTCGGCCCTCGCCTCCCGCCGCACGATCCGGCAGAACGGGCAGTCGCTCACCGGATGCGCTCCACCTCGGCGCCCAGCGCGACGAGCTTGGCCTCCATCGGCTCGTACCCGCGGTCGAGGTGGTACACGCGATCGACGACCGTGACCCCCTCGGCGACGAGCCCGGCGAGGACGAGCCCGGCCGACGCCCTCAGGTCGGTCGCCATGACCTGCGCGCCGGTGAGGCGGCGCGGTCCCACCACGACCGCGGTCCGGCCCTCGATCCGGATGTCGGCCCCCATGCGAACCATCTCCCCGACGTGCATGAACCGGTGCTCGAAGATCGTCTCCGCCACGACCGACGTCCCCGAAGCCTGGGTCGCGAGCGCGATGTACTGCGCCTGCATGTCGGTCGGGTAGCCCGGATACGGAGCCGTCCGGAGATCGCGGGCGCGGAGCTCGCGCGGCGCCGAGACCGCGACCGACTCCGCTCCGACCTCGAGGGGAACGCCCGCCCCGCGCAGCTGCTCCAGGACCGCCTCCAGGTACTCGGGCCCGCACCCGCGGACCTCCACCCGGTCGCCGGCGAGAGCGCCCGCGACGAGGTAGGTCCCCGCCTCGATCCGGTCCGCGATCACCCGGTGCCGTGCGCCGCCGATCGCGCTGCGCCCCTCGATCAGGATCTCGTCCGTCCCCGCGCCGTGCACCGACGCGCCCATCGCGATCAGCATCTCGGCCAGGTCGACGACCTCGGGCTCCTGCGCCGCATTCGACAGAACGGTGGTTCCCTCGGCCAGCGTCGCCGCCATCATCAGGTTCTCGGTCCCCGTGACCGTCTTCTCCGGGAACGCGATCGAGGCTCCCCGGAGCCGACCCGCGCGCGCCTCGACGTACCCGTGCTCGATGCGGACCTCGGCCCCCATCCGGACGAGCCCGTCGATGTGCAGGTTGATCGGGCGCTCTCCGATCGCGCAGCCGCCGGGAAGGGAGACCCGCGCGCGGCCGTGCCGGGCGAGGAGCGGCCCGAGGACCAGCACCGACGCGCGCATCGTCTTCACGAGATCGTAGGGAGCCTCGTGGGACGCGAACCGCTCGACCCTCACCGACGCGCGGCCGCCGCCGGACGCGTCGACCCTCGCGCCCAGCTGCTCGAGCACCCTCAGCATCGTCCGGACGTCGCGAACCTTCGGAAGGTTCGCGAGCTCGACGGTCTCCCCGGTCAGGAGGCAGGCGGCGAGCCCGGGAAGTGCCGCGTTCTTGGCGCCCGCGACCTCGACGCGCCCCGAGAGCCTCCTGCCCCCGGTGATCCGAAGCTTGTCCATGGCGGCCTCTCGCGCGAGACGAAGCGCGCGGCCAGGATCATAGCATTCGGACGGAGACGCGACGGAGCGATAGAATGCGGCGGCGGGCGGCCTCCGGCCGGGAAGGCGCGCCGCGCGAGAGGGCTTCGATGCTCGATCTTCGTTTCGTCCGGGAGAACACCGATGCGGTCGCCGAGGCGCTCCGGAAGCGCGGCTCGAGCCTGGATCTTGCGCCCTTCCGCGAGCTCGACGCGCGCAGGCGCGAGATCCTCGTCGAGATGGAGTCCCTGAAGAAGCTCCGGAACGACGTCTCGAGGGAGATCGGCCGGATCGTCAAGTCCGGCGGGGAAGCGTCGGCGCCGCGGGAGGAGATGCGGAAGGTCGGCGAGCGGGTCGCGCAGCTCGAACGGGAGGCCCAGGAGGCGCAGGAACGGCTCCAGGCCTTCCTGGGGGAGATCCCGAACGTCCCCGATCCCGCCGTGCCCGAGGGGCGCTCCTCGGAGGACAACCCCGTGCTGCGGACGTGGGGGGAGAGGCCGGCCTTCGACTTCGAGCCCAAGGCGCACTGGGACATCGGGGCGGCGCTCGGGATCCTGGACTTCGAGAGGGCCGCGAAGATCGCGGGAAGCCGCTTCGCCGTCTACTTCGGTCACGGCGCGGCGCTCGAGCGGGCGCTTCTCCAGTTCATGCTCGACCTCCACGTCCGCGAGCACGGCTACCTCGAGGTCCTCCCCCCGTTCCTCGTGAACGCCCGAGCGCTCTTCGGGACCGGGCAGCTCCCGAAGTTCGAGGCCGATCTCTTCCGGGTCGAGCCGGGCGGCTACTACCTCGTGCCGACGGCCGAGGTGCCGGTGACGAACCTGCACGCCGGCGAGATCCTCGACGGCGAGAGGCTGCCGCTCGCCTACTGCGCCTACACCCCCTGCTTCCGCAGCGAGGCGGGGTCGTACGGCAAGGACGTCCGGGGCCTGATCCGCCAGCACCAGTTCAACAAGGTCGAGCTCGTCCGGTTCTCGAGGCCGGAGGACTCGTCGGCGGAGCTCGAGCGGCTGACCTCGCACGCCGAGGAGGTGCTGCGCCGTCTCGGCCTCCCGTACCGGGTGGTCGAGCTGTGCACCGCCGACCTCGGATTCTCCGCGATGAGGACGTTCGACCTCGAGGTCTGGCTCCCGGGCCAGAACCTGTACCGGGAGATCTCCTCCTGCTCGAACTTCGGCGACTTCCAGGCGCGGCGGGCCGCGATCCGCTGCCGCACGGGCCGGGGAGCGAAGGCCGAGCTCGTGCACACGCTGAACGGCTCGGGACTGGCGATCGGCCGCACGGTCGTCGCGGTCCTCGAGAACTGCCAGAGAGCCGACGGCCGCGTGGTCGTGCCCGAGGCGCTCCGGCCGTACCTCAACGGCCTGGAGCTCCTCGAGCCCAGGGTCTGACGGAGCTTCGGAGGGGTGTCCGAGAGGTTGAAGGAGCCGGTCCTGAAAACCGGAAGGCGCAAGCCTCGCGGGTTCGAATCCCGCCCCCTCCGCCAATCCGGGGACGGCAACCGGATTCCGAGCCGCCGCCGCCGTTGACGCCCCTCCTCCGTGCGCTACAATCGCCGGGTTTCCGCGGGGAGAATCCCCGCGGGAGCGACCGACGGAGAGGTGCCGGAGTGGCTGAACGGGACGGTTTGCTAAACCGTTGAAGGGGCCTAAACCTCTTCCGAGGGTTCGAATCCCTCCCTCTCCGCCAGAAAGAGACCCTGCGCACCGCGAGGCGATCCCGTGAGCGAACCGCCGGCCCCTTCCGCTCCCCCCCAGGACTTCATCCGCGCGATCGTCGAGGAGGACAACCGCACCGGCAAGCACGGCGGCCGCGTCGCGACGCGGTTCCCCCCGGAGCCGAACGGCTACCTCCACATCGGCCACGCGAAGTCGATCTGCCTCAACTTCGGGATCGCGCGGCAGTACGGCGGCACCTGCAACCTGCGGTTCGACGACACGAACCCGACGAAGGAGGACGTCGAGTACGTGGACGCGATCCAGGAGGACATCCGCTGGCTCGGGTTCGACTGGGCCGACCGGCTGTACTACGCCTCCGACTACTTCGAGCGGCTCTACGAGCTCGCCGAGCAGCTCGTGCGCGAGGGAAACGCGTACGTCTGCGACCTGACGGCCGACGAGGTCCGCGAGCACCGGGGCACGCTGACGGAGCCCGGGAAGGAGAGCCCGTACCGGCGGCGCTCCGCCGAGGAGAGCCTCGACCTCCTCCGCCGGATGCGCGCCGGGGAGTTCCCCGACGGCTCGAGAACGCTGCGCGCCAAAATCGACATGGCGTCCCCGAACCTCAACATGCGGGACCCGGTGATCTACCGGATCCTGCACGCGGAGCACCACAGGACGGGAGACGCCTGGTGCCTCTACCCGATGTACGACTACGCGCATCCCCTCTCCGACATGATCGAGGGGATCACGCACTCGATCTGCACGCTCGAGTTCGAGGATCACCGGCCGTTCTACGACTGGGTGCTCGACGCGCTCCGCACTCCCTGCCATCCGCAGCAGATCGAGTTCGCCCGGCTGAACCTCAATTACACGGTCATGAGCAAGCGGAAGCTCCTCGAGCTGGTGCGCGAGGGCGTCGTGTCGGGTTGGGACGACCCGAGGATGCCGACGATCTGCGGCCTAAGGCGCCGCGGATACACGCCCGAGGCGATCCGGGACTTCTGCGACCGGATCGGGGTGGCGAAGCGCGACAGCACGGTGGACATCGCCCTCCTCGAGCATTGTCTCCGGGAGGACCTGAACCGGAGGGCGAGGCGCGCGATGGCCGTGCTCCGGCCGCTGCGGCTCGTGATCGAGAGCTACCCCGAGAACCTCGTCGAGGACATCGAGGTCCCGAACAACCCCGAGGACCCGGCCGCCGGGATTCGCCGAGTCCCGTTCTCGCGCACGCTCTGGATCGAGCGCGACGACTTCCGCGAGACGCCCCCTCCCAAGTACTGGAGGCTCTTCCCCGGCAACGAGGTCCGGCTCCGCTCGGCGTACCTCGTGACGTGCACCGGGGTCGTCCGAGACCCCGGAACCGGAGAGGTCGTCGAGGTCCGGGCGGCCCACGATCCCGCGACGCGGGGAGGCAACGCCCCCGACGGGCGCCGCGTGAAGAGCACGATCCACTGGGTCTCGGCCGCCCACGCCGTCGAGGCCGAGGCGCGCCTCTACGAGCACCTCTTCGCGGCGGAGGATCCCGACGCCGCTTCCGAAGGAGGCGACTGGAAGAGTTCGATCCACCCGGGCTCGCTCGAGATCCTCCGCGGGTGCAAGGTCGAGCATCTCCTCGCCGGGGCGCGCCCCGGCGACCGTTTCCAGTTCGAGCGCCTCGGCTACTTCTGCGCCGACCCGGACGGACGTCCGGGCGCTCCCGTCTTCAACCGGACGGCGACGCTCAAGGACTCCTGGGCGAAGATCGAGAAGAAGCAGCGGGGCTAGTCGGAGCGCATCCGCGGCTCGATCCGGCCCGCCGGACGTCCGACCGTCAGGGCTCCGTGGACCAGGGGCGCTCCCAGGGCGCCAGCCGCCTTTGCCTCGCGAGGAGCGGGAGGCAGACGCGCTGCAGATCGAGCACCATCCCCACCTTCTCCCGGAGCGTCATCCTCTCCCGCTCGCGGCGAAGCTGGTCCTTGCCGCGCCGCAGCGACTCCAGCAGCGCCGCAGAAGGCCGCGCTCTCGCGCGAGGGCACCCGGCCACCGCTCAGGCCTCCAGGCCGAATCTTCGGAGGAGCCGGTCCAGCGCCTCGACATCCGTGGCCGCGGATTCCCGGAGAGCGGCGGCGCGCTCCCTTCGCTTCCGAGATCGCGCTCCCGGCTCCAGATAGAGCGCGGCGAGATACTCGGGGCGAACCACGCGCACGGCGACCCCCTCGTACTCCATCGTCGCGGCGCGCTCGATCGCCTCGTCCGCGAGCTCGTCGTGGGCCGGGAGGAACTGCACGGGCACCCCCTCGATCATCACGTGCTCGGCCTTCGACGGGAAGCCGCGCCGCGCGGCCCACTCGTAGATCGGCGCGAGACTGAGGACCGGCCCCTCCTCGCGGGGGAGGAAGACCAGCACGTCGAGATCGAACGTCGGCACGGGCTCCGTCCAGAACACGAGAGCCATCGCCCCGGCCACCGCGTAGTCCTCGACCACGCGAGATTCCTTCATCTCGTTCAGCACCCTCAGGGCGTTCGCGAAGGAGGCCATGCCGTTATGGTAACCGAGGCCGGGATCCTCCCGGCCCGTCCGGAGCTCCCGCGCGCCCCCCCGCTCTCATCGCGCCGGCGGGACCGCCGCCCGGCGGAGCACCGCCCACGCCCAGGCGAAGAGCACGAGGAAGACGAGGTCCGCGACCGCGAACGGCTTCCACATGTCCGGCACCCCCTCGGCGATCCAGTAGTACGAGACGATCCCGGAGTAGGCGACCTTGAGGAGGATGCCGTACGGGATCAGGTTCCGGTTCCCGGCCGGGTCCCGCGCGACGGCCAGGAACATCAGGCCGAAGACGACGAGGAGGGCGGCGGGGAACTGGACGTACCCGTAGTGGTTCGGCGGCGTCACGTCGAACCGGGCGAACATCGCGGAGGGGGCCGCGAGGAAGGCGAGCCCCAGGAGCCCGTCGTAGAGAGCCCCCACGGCGAACAGAGCCGATACCGGCCTGCTTCCGCTCATGTCCCCTCCCCTTTCCGGAGACGGTCCTCCCGCAATCTGCGGTGGAACCGCCCCCTCCTCCAGCGCGTGAACTCCTCGCCGTACAACTCGACGGCGAGCCGGCGGAAGAGGTCCCGCAGCGTCTCCGCCGACATCCCGGCGGGCCGGAAGTTCACGTCGAACAGCGTGCACCTGCGCCAGTCCCCCGGCTCGAGCAGCCGCCCCTCCGCCTCGAGCCGCGCGTGCAGCGGAGTGCCGGGGAACGGGGTGAGGATCGTCACCTGCACCTCGTACAGCTCGGTCTCCCGGACGAACGCGAGGACCTGATCGGCGATCTCCGGCCCGTGGCCGTCGAGGCCGATCACGAAGCAGCCGTTGACCGTGATGCCGCGCGACTGGATGGCGCGCACGGCATCCCGGTACCGGGGGAACATCCGGCGCTTCCAGTCGCTTCGCGTCTCGATCCCCGCGAGCGGCCCGCCGACCGGGCTCTCGAACCCGATCAGGACCTGCGCGCAGCCCGTCTCGCGCATTTGGTCGAGGAGGTCCGGGTCCTCGGCAACCGACAGGTCGGTCTCCGCGAACCAGCGGAGACCCCGGCCGCGGAGCCGCGCCAGCAGCTCCTTCCAGTAGGCGCGGTCCACGAAGCTGTTGTCGTCGGCGAACTCGAGGAAGGGGCGCTTCCACAGCGCGAGGATGCGATCGATCTCCCGGAGGACGTTCGCGATCGGCTTCTGCTTGTACCGGCTCGTCAGCAGGACCGAGCCCGCGCAGAACTCGCACAGGTGGGGGCAGCCGCGGCTGGTCTGCACGGTCAGGCGGTTGTACTGCGAGACGTCGAGCATCTCGTATGCAGGCACGGGGGAGTCGGCG
>ERZ1649853.75-NODE-75-length-40430-cov-19.448396_pt1 | contig 40430 bp, 28 predicted proteins | sample MGYA00575353_ERZ1649853 | MGnify/ENA primary metagenome ERZ1649853 (study PRJEB40853, sample SAMN11349654) | freshwater sediment metagenome | isolation source: river sediment | host: Sediment | place: India: Okhla Barrage, New Delhi | collected 2017-02-21 ...
AACTAAAATTAGACTGCGAGTCGTTCCGCCATATCCTGCGCAGCCGGTCAGCCTAATCCGGCGGTTGCCTTCTTCCGCTCTTTCATACGCCGGTCGCAAGTTGTTTTCAAGCTTGGGCCTTGGCGGGCTGGGGCGGTTTCGCCGCGACCGAATGGAGCTGCGGGCGCCGCAGCCTAACGGCCGGAGCGGGATCGTCGGTCACAGCTCGTCCACGGGGCTCCGGACGCCGCGGGCGCCGCGGTGGAGCACGTGCGTGTAGATCATCGTCGTGCTCACGTCGCGGTGGCCGAGGAGCTCCTGGACGGTGCGGATGTCGTAGCCGGACTCCAGGAGGTGGGTCGCGAACGAGTGGCGGAGGGAGTGGCAGGTCGCGTGCTTCGCGACGCCCGACCGGCGGACCGCGTCCTTGAACGCGCGCTGGAGGACGGTCTCGTGGAGGTGGTGGCGGCGGACCTCTCCGGTCGCGGCGTCCGCGTACCGGCGGGTGGCGGGGAACACCCACTGCCAGGCCCACTCGCGGGCCGCGCGCGGGTACTTCCGGGATAGGGCGAAAGGGAGCTCGACAGAGCCGGCACCCTCGCGCAGATCCCGTTCGTGGATCTGCCTCACGCGATCGATGTGGCGCGCGAGGGCCGGCTCGAGGGCGGCGGGGAGCATCGTCGCGCGGTCCTTGTTTCCCTTGCCTCCGCGGACGACGATCTCGTGGCGGCCGAAGTCGAGGTCCTTGACGCGCAGCCTCGCGCACTCGAGGACGCGGAGCCCCGACCCGTAGAGGAGCGCGGCCATGAGCTTCGGCGTCCCCCGCATGCGCGCGAGGACGGCGCGCACCTCCGCGGCCGTCAGCACGACCGGAAGCCGCGCGGGCGCCTTCGCGCGCACCGCCGGGACGATCCAGCCCAGGTCCCGGCCGAGCACCTCCTTGTAGAGGAACAGAAGCGCCGCGAGGGCCTGGTTCTGCGTCGAGGCGGCGACCCGGCCCTCCGCGGCCAGGGAGGACAGGAAGCGGCCGATCTCCGTCTCTCCCATCTCCGCGGCGGGGCGATGTCCGTGGAACCGGAGGAAGCGCAGGATCCACCCGACGTAGGCGTCCTCCGTCCGCCGGCTGTAGTGGCGGGTGCGGATCGCCTCGCGCGCTCGATCCGCGAGATCCGGGGCCATTGCTCGCTCCCGCCGGCTTCGCGAGAGCGGCGGCCGGGGCCTCCCCGCGCGCTCGCGCCGCGCCGTCGAGGGGAGCATGCGTTCTCGCCCCCCGGAATTCGAGCGGCGGGTTGCTTCTCCGGGCGGGGGCCGTTGCGGGGCGGAGACCTTCCTCTCTCCCCTGCGTTACCGCTGCGGCTCGACGATCACCTTCATGGACTCTCCCGCCTCGGCGACGAGGCGGAATCCCTCCTGCGTCGCGGCGAGGGGCAAGCGGTGGGTGATCATCGAGGCGACGTCCACGCGCCTCGACGCGATCAGGCCGAGGGCCGCCCGCATGTCGGCGGGAGGGCCGGCGTACGAGTGGACGATCGCGAGGCCGAGGTTCCAGGCGTCGAAGAGCGGGAACGGGATCGTCTCGCCCGGGGCTGCCGGGGCGAAGAGGAGGATCGTGCCTCCGCGGCCGGCGCACCGGAACGCCTGCTCGACCGCCGGGAGCGCCGCCGTGCAGACGGCGACCAGGTCGGCGCCGCGGCCGCCGAGAGCCTCGCGGACGGCGCCGGGGACGTCCTCCCGCGCGTCGATCGCGGCTGCGGCCCCCGAGCGGCGCGCGAAGTCGAGCCGGTACGGGTGGAGGTCGGTCGCGAGGACCGGCCCCGCGCCGAGCGCCCTCGCGAGGCGGACGAAGAGGATTCCGGAGAGGCCGCTTCCCAGGACCAGCAGGCTTTTCCCCGCCGCGAATCGCGCGACCCGCATCGCGCGCACGACGCACGCGAGGGGCTCGACGAACGTCCCCTCCTCGTAACTCGTCCCCTCGGGGAGCCGGAGCGTTCCGCGCTCCACGTTGACGGCGGGGAGGCGGACGTACTCGGCGAAGCCGCCCGGGTCGAAGGTCGTCGCCCGCAGCGTGTCGCAGTACGGGTGGTGCCCGGCGAGACACTCGCGGCACTCCATGCACGGGACGTGGTGGGTCGCGACGATCCGGTCGCCGGGGCGGAACGCGGCCACCCCCTCCCCCGCCTCGACGACCTCCCCCGCGACCTCGTGGCCGAGGACGACCGGGGCCTTGCGGATCCGGTACCACTCCATGACGTCCGAGCCGCAGACCCCGCTCGCCTCGACGCGGAACACGAGCTCACCCGGGCCCGCCGCCGGGCGGGGGCGCTCCTCGATCCGGACGTCGCGATTGCTGCGGTAGACCGCGGCGCGCACCGGTCAGCGCCCCTTCTCCCGCAGATAGACCTGGTGGGCCTGCTCCACGTCCGCCCCCTCGTGCACGACGGCGCGCACGGCGCGGATCATCCCGACCGGGCAGTCGGACTGGAAGATGTTGCGGCCCATGTCCACGCCTCTCGCCCCGTCGCGGATCGCGCTCCACGCGAGCCGGATCGCGTCGCGCTCGGGGAGCTTCTTCCCGCCCGCGATGACGACCGGGACCGGCGTGCTCCGCACGACCTCCTCGAAGCCGTCGCAGTGGTAGGTCTTGACCATGTGGGCGCCGATCTCCGCGGCGATCCGGCAGGCGAGCGACAGGTACCGCGCGTCGCGCACCATGTCCTTGCCGACCGCCGTCACCGCGAGCACCGGGATGCCGTGCCTCTCGCCGAGGTCCACCGCCTTCGCGAGGTTCAGGAGCGTCGTGCGCTCTCCCTCGGCGCCGACGAAGATCGACATCGCGATCGCGGAGACGTTCAGGCGGATCGCGTCCTCGACGTCCACGGTCGGCCCCTCGGCCGAGAGCTCCCGCAGGATGCTCGTGCCCCCCGACACGCGGAGGACGATCGGGACGTCGGCCTCCGGCGGGACCGTGCGCCGGAGGACGCCGCGCGTCAGCATCAGGGAGTCGGCGTACGGCAGGAGCGGAGCGATCGTCCCGCCCGGCTCCTCGAGCCCCGAGGTCGGGCCGAGGAAGTAGCCGTGGTCCACCGCGAGCATCACCGTCCTGCCGGTGTCCGGCTTCAGGATGCGGGCCATGCGGTTGGCGAGCCCCCAGTCCATGGTCGACCCTCCGATCCTGGATCCTACGATCGCCTCTCCGTCTCCGCCGCTACCAGGGCGACGGCCATCGCGTGCCGAGGCCGGGGCCGTACAGGATCGCGTTCTGCAGGAGCCGGCGCGTCCCGACCGTCCATCCGCGGAAGTCCGGCTCGCCGAGGAACAGGATGACCTGTCCCCGGCCCACCTCTTCCCGCGTCGCGTACGCGGTCCGGGCGAGCCGTCCGGCCCCCTCCGGCCACAGGAGCCCCGCGAGGTGGAGCCGGTCGGCGGGGGCGAAGCGCACCGCGACCTGGACCGGCGGCTCCGCGACGAAGGTGTCCCGCGCGTCGAGCCACACGTCGGCGGCCGCGGGCATCCCCCACGTCAGCCAGACCTCGCGGTCGAGCTCCGCGCGGACGATCGCGCCCCGAGGCGAGAACCTCCGGAGCCGCTCGTCGCCGCGCTCGAGGTCCTCCGCGTCGGGGCGCTCCTTCCCCGGCGGCAGAAGCGGCTTCAGCCACGAGGCGAGGTCCACCGGCTTCCAGGCGACGGGCGTCCCGAGGTCGAGTCCCTCGGCGAACGGGCGCGCCCCCGGTCCGAGGACGGGCTCCACGTCGTAGGGCGACGCGGGCGCCGGGACCGTCTCCTCCTTCGCCGGGCGCCTCTCCCCGTCCTTCTCCTTGTCGTCGCTGCGCGACGGCGCGCGCTCTCCCGCGGCGCGGAACGGCCCCCCCTCCGCGGCGACCTCCGCCGACGGGCCGAGGACGACCGGCGGGAACCGGTCGAGGGCCTGCCGCCTCAACCGCGTCCGCGTCAGCCCGGCGTCCTTGTCGGCGAGGAAGTCGGCGCCGTCGCCGATGCCGATCGCGGTCCCGCCCGCCTCGATCCATCGCCGGATCCGCTCGATCCCATTCTTCCCGATCCGCCGGCCGTATCCGCCCCAGGCCGGAGGGAAGACGAGGACGTTGAAGCGGTCGAGGTCGGTCCGCTCGAAGCGCGCCACGTCGACGCCGGTGAACCGCAGCGCCGTGGTCTCGTCGAGCAGGCGCCAGACGTGGCCGTATCCGTCGGGCGACACGCCGGCGCCGGTGAGGACCGCCGTGCGCGGCGAGACCAGCGGGTGGAAGTAGTTGCCGCCGAGGTCGGGCCCCTCCTCCGCTTTTGCCGTCGAGACCGCGCGCGCCTCGATCTTCCAGCGCCTCGCGATCTTCTCGAGCCGGTCGGCGGTGTCGGGCGGGTTCCCCTCGCGCTTGACGAGGACGGCCCCCTGCGCGAACGACCGCCCCTCGACGCGGAACGGCTTCTCCGCGACGCGGGCGGCGATCCCCTCCTGGAGGATCTCCGCGAGCGCTCCGACCGAGCGGTCGGCCGTCCCGTCGAAGACCCAGCCGTACGTCTGCTGCGCCCGCTCGAGGGACCCCTCGGGCCCGGGCGCCGGCTCGCTCCGCCAGTCGCCCGCCGGCTTTGCGCCGGTCCAGTACGCCTCCACGCCGTAGAGGAGCGGCAGCGACCAGGAGGTCGTGTCGTAGAGGCGGGTCCCCTTCCCGCGCTCCAGCCACTCGCGCTCCTCCCGCAGGAACTTCGCCTCCATCGGGACGTGCGGGTCGAGCAGGACGCGGGCGAGCGCGCCCGCGGGCTGGTCGAGCGGGACCAGGAAGGCGCCCTCCGGAAGCTCGATCGCCTTCGATTCGCCCGTCCGCACGTCGCGGAGCCCCTGCGCCCGGACCGGGGCCGCCGCGCGCAGCACCTCGATCCCCTGGTCGCGGAGGAGCGCGGCCAGCCGTCCGGTCCGCTCCGGGTCGCGCCCGGGAGGGAGCACGTACGCCCGCACCGGCCCCTCGGCGCCTCGCCGCACGGCCTCGCGGCGCGACGCGACGAAGTCCCGCAGGATCTCGCGGCGGCTCTTCGCGAGGGTCTCCAGGTTGGCGACCGAGCTGGTCAGCTGGTGGTCCACAGTCTCCGGGTAAGTCCTCAAGGTCCCCGCGCGCTGGCGCACGAGAGTCCCCTCGACGCCGCCCATCTCGTACAGGATCCCGACCGCGCCGTGGTACGACGCCCAGGACGACCCGTAGCCGGGGAAGAACTCCTCGTTCCACTCCCCCGTGTAGTAGGCCCAGCCGCGGCCGTCGAGCGCCCTCGCCTGGTCGGCGGCGAACCGCTTCGCCCACTCGCCGAGGCGCGCCGGCTTCCACGGGTTGAACGGGTGCCGGGAGGGGGGGAAGAGATACGTGTCGTCGGCGCCCATCTCGTGGCTGTCGACGACGAGCTGCGGGAGCCAGGAGGCGATCACCGACGACCGGCGGCTCTCGGGGTGGACCATCGTGATCCAGTCGCGGTTGATGTCGAACAGGTAGTGGTTCCCTCGGCCCCACGGCCAGACGCCGCTGTGCGAGAGGTCCTGCTCGTCCGGGTTGGGGGCGGCGTGGGCGAACGCGGCGGCCATCGAGAGGGAGCGCGCGCGGCCGTCGGGGTTCTCGTCGGGGTCGATCAGGACGAGCAGCTCCCGGCGCAGCGTCCTCGCCCTCTCGTCCTCGCCCGCGACGAGCCAGTAGGCGAGGGCGACGGCGGCGTCGGAGCTCGAGAGCTCGTCCCCGTGGATCCCGTAGGCCATCCAGGCGACCGCCTTCGCACCCTCGACGAGCCGCCCGTCGTCGGCCTCGGCGCGGCCGCGCGGGTCGGCGAGGCGGGCATGCTCCTCCCGGAAGGCGTCGAGCCGGGCTATCGTCGGCTCGTCGCCGATCGCGAGGATCACGAGCGGGCGCCCCTCGTGCGAGCGCGCGTACTCGACGACCTTCGCGCGCGGGGAGGAGGCCGCGAGCGACTCGAAGAAGCGCAGGATCTCCTCGGGCCTGAGGGGGCGGCTCCCGGGCGCGACGCCGGTGGCCTGCTCCGGCGACGGGATCTCCGGGGCGTAGACGGCCCCCGGGATCGACGGGCGAAATCCCGTCTCCTCCTCGGCCGCGGCCGCCGAGAGGGCGACGAGCAGAACGCAGACCCCCGCGAGCGATCCTCTCCTCATGGCTCTCTCCGGCCGACCGCGTCAGTCCGTGGGCTTCCCCTCGAACAGCAGGTCGAGGGGGACGTTCCTCGGCCCCGACTCGTCGCACACGGCGTACGTCGGGTCCAGCCCGCCGTAGAACGCGACTCCCGCGTGCTCGCCGCGGGCGTTCACGATGTAGAACTGCAGGTTGAAGTTGGGCAGTCCCTGGGAGTTGAGGAGCCGCTTCTCCACGGTCGCGGCGCGCACGCGCCGGAGGGCCTCGAAGCCGGCGTCCCTGGGGCTCGCGCCGCGCCTCAGGCACTCGACGACGAAGAAGCTGCACAGGTTGTAGAGGTTCGCCTCGCCGCGGCCCGTCGAGCCCGCGGCCCCCACGGCGCCGTCCACGTAAAGGCCGGCGCCGAGGATCGGCGAGTCGCCGACACGGCCGGGGATCTTCCAGGCGAGCCCGCTCGTCGTCGTGACCCCTGCGATCTCCCCCGAGGCCGTCACGGCGCTGCAGTGGATCGTGCCGAAAGCGTGATCGGCGTCGAGGAGGCCCTCCGCGATCATGGCGCTCCTCGCGAGGTCGCCGGCCGCGGCGCGCTTGTCGGGGTCGAGCCAGTGGTCGGGGTCGATCCGCCTCTTCCAGTCGAGCCACAGCGCGCGGGACGTCTCCGTGTTCAGGTCGTCCTCGATCGGGAACCCCATCCGCCGCGCGAAGGCCTGGGCGTCCTTGCCGACGAGCAGGTGGTGGTCGGTCCCGTCGGCGACGGCCCTGGCGACGAGGGAGGGGGTGCGCACTCCCTCGAGAGCCGCGACTGCGCCAGCGCGGCGCTTGGCGCCGTGCATGCACGAGGCGTCGAGCTGCACGACGCCCTCCGCGTTCGGGAGGCCGCCGTAGCCGACGCTCGTGTCCGCGGGGTCCAGCTCGACGATGTTGACCCCGGCGATCGCGGCGGCCAGGACGTCCTCGCCGCGCGCGATCCGCTCGTACGCCTCGTGGACGCAGGTCCTGGGGCCGCCGTTCTTGAAGCGGTTGCCGTTCGCCGACGCGATGACGACCGGCCTCGCCGCCCCCGGTGCGGCGATCGCGGGCGCCTGCGCCAGAAGGGGCGCCGCCGCCGCGGCCGCGCCCGTCTTGACGAATTCCCGCCGGGTGATCTTCTCGGGCATGGGGGATACCTCCGGAACTCCGGAGTCTCCCCCCCGCCGCCCCCCGCCGTCAAGCGGAACGGGGTCAGACATTACTGGCGTAACGGTTCTCGCGGGAAACGGCGCCGTTTCGACGAATCCGGTGAGCGCCTCGGTGCCAGGTTCGAGACGGACCGGCCCGGCGCCAGGGGATCGGGGAGCCCGAGCGACCCGCCGAGCCCGGGGCACACCTGCGCAAGACTGTCCCCCGAGCGTCCAGAGAAAGGATCGAAATCCCGACCCTTTCTCTGTAAACCGTAACGCTGGTTACGTCTGACCCCCTGCTGCACCGCGGGCTTCGCGGAAGCCGGAGCGCTCCATCTTGCCCCACGAGCGCCGCCGCAGCAGCACGTCCCAGAAGGCCTTGACCTTGAAGAGGGCGTTCAGCTGGCGGTAGCCGAAGTTCTCGAGGATGCCGAAGACGACGAGCTTCGTGAGGTCGAGCCAGCCCGGATAGCGACGGAACGAGATCTCCTCCAGGAGGATCGCCGCGATCGACAGGAAGATGCCGTACAGGATCGCGATCCCCAGGAACAGGAGGAAGAACTCCAGGTTGAGGATCCCGAGGAGGAGCGACAGGATGACGACCACGTACCCCGCGACCTCGACGAACGGCCCGAGCATCTCGAAAAAGAAGAAGTACGGGAACGCGAACATCCCCACGGTGCCGTAGCGGGGGTTCAGCATCATCCGCTTGTTGTCCCACAGCGTCCGCACGAGCCCGCGGTGCCAGCGGTTCCTCTGGCGGTTCAGGACCTTGAGCGACTCTGGAACCTCCGTCCAGCAGACGGGGTCCGGGACGAACACGATCCGGTACTTCCTCTTCCTGGTGCGCATGTACTCGTGGAGGCGCACGACCAGCTCGAGGTCCTCGGTCTCCGTGTATCGCGAGTAGCCGCCGACCTCGACGACCTCCTGCTTGCGGTAGATCCCGAACGCGCCGGAGATGATCATGAGGGACTGCAGGGCGCTCCAGCCGACGCGTCCCGTCAGGAACGCCCGCAGGTACTCGACCACCTGGAAGATCGGGATAGGACGGTCCGGCAGCTCGATCTTCACGACGCGGCCGTCCCGAACCTCGCACCCGTTGACGATCCGCACGATGCCGCCCGCGGCCACGGTCTCGTTCGGCCGCTCCATGAAGGGCTTGACGACCCGGAGGAGGGCGTTGTCCTCGATGATCGAGTCCGCGTCGATCGAGCAGAACAGCGGGTACCTGCTGAGGTTGATCCCCGCGTTCAGGGCGTCCGATTTCCCTCCCTTCTCCTTGTCCACGACGAGCAGGTTCGCGTGCGCGAGGGAGCCGTAGACCGCACGCACGGCCTCGGTCGGGATCGACCGCTTGTACACCCGGTCCATTCTCCGGAGGTCGAACGCCTCGACGAGGCGGCGGAGCGTCCGGTCGGTGGAGCCGTCGTTGACGACGATGATCTCGAACTCGCCGTAGTTGACCATCATCAGCGACCGCACGGTATCGACGATCGTCTTCTCCTCGTCGTGCGCCGCGACGAGGACCGAGATCGGCCAAGTCATCTCCGACTGCATGATCTGGCGGTAGTCCGAGAAGAAGGTCCGGCGGACGAACCGGAGCACCTCCACGAGTGAGACCAGGAAGAGCCAGAGATAGATGCTGTTCAGGACCAGGAAGTAGACCAGGACGAAGACGTTGAACGCGACGACGGCTTCGGTGAGCCAGCCGACCCAGCTCATGGCGCGCCTCCCCCCGGCGCCGCGGCGATCCCGAGCAGCGCGGCGAGCGCCTCCCGGACCTTGGCGTCCCGGTGCGTCTCCTGCAGCTCGCGGAGGCGGCCGACCTGGCCGATCCGGACGAAGCGGCGCACGAGGAACTCGGCCGCCTCCCGCTCGGGCCCGTCGGGGCGTCCCAGGAGCTCCACCTGCCGGTCCAGCTCGCCCGACTCCTGCAGCATCAGCACCGCCTGGTGGCGGGCGTAGACGTCCCGGTCGTCGAGCATCCGATCGAGCGCCTCGATCCCCTTCGGTCCGATCAGCCGCAGCGACTCCGCGGCGTTCGCGCGCACCCACCATTCCCGGTCCCTGAGCGCGGCGCACAACGGCTGCACCGCCGCCGCGTGGCGGATGCGGCCGATCCCCTTCGCCGCCACGGCCCGCACGGGCCACTCGGGGTCCTCGAGGGCGCGCACGAGCGCCGGCCCCGAGTCGGGGCTCCCGATGGCGCCGAGGGCGTGGCACGCCCTCGCGCGGACGTCGCGATCCGGATCCGAAAGACGCTCCTCGAGCCACGCGACCGGCTCCAGGCTGCGGATCTTCGCGAGAATGTCGAGGGCGGCGAGCCTCGCGTCCCGGTTCATCTTCGGGTACTCGTCCATCAGCTCCCGGACGACGTCGTGCCGCATCCCGGCGAGGATGTCGGCGATCCGGATCGTGGACCAGCGGTTCGGCTCCCGGAGAGCCTGCACAAGCGGGGCGACCGCCGCCCGCCCTCCGACGGCGCCGAGCGCCTTCGCGGCGCGGATGCGCACCTCGGGGACGTCGTCCGCGAGCGAGCGGACGAGCCGGTCGATCGCCCGGAACGCTCCGGCGATGCCGAGCTTCTCCGCGCTTTCGGCCCGCTGCCACCACCGCCAGCTCGAGAGCCCGCGGATCCAGCGGTCCACGTAACCGAGATCGTCGAGGGCGCGCCCCAGGCGCTCCCGCTCCACCCCGCGGACGCGCTGCGCGTGGTCGAGGAGGATCCCCTCGACGACCAGGCGGTCTCGCCTCTTGAGGGCCCCGCCGATCGAGGGCCGGACCGAGGGGGCGTCACCGTGCGCCCAGGACAGGATCGCCGGCTCGAGCGTCCTCCTTCGAGTCCTCCGCCAGGCGTCGCGGCTTTCCCTCCAGGCCTTGTTCGCGACGATGAGCCCGGTGAGCACGAGGAAGACCCCGCCGATCGCCAGGACGGAGTAGGCAAGGACGGCGTACATCAGGTCGCCCTCCCGTTCCGGTTCAGGAGCTTCCGCACGCGCGTCAGGAGCTCGCGGGCGTTGAACGGTTTCACGACGTAGTCGTCCGCGCCCGCCTCCAGCCCGCGGACGATGTCCTCCTCCCGGTCCTTCATGGACACGATGACGATCGGAACAGAGGACAGGCTCGGCTCTGCCCTCACCGATCGGAGCACGTCGAACCCGTCGCGGTACGGCATCACGACGTCGCACACGATCAGGTCGGGCCGGAGCTTGCGCGCCGCGTCGACGGCGTGCTCCCCGTCCCCGGCGACGACGACCTCGTACCCCCTCTCCTCGAGAAGGGACGCCACGAACCGGGCCGATACCGGGTCGTCGTCCGCCACCAGAACGCGCGCGGGCTTCACCACGCTACCCTCCGATCCACCAACGGAGCCGGACGCCCCCCTGGCGGGCGCGGAACTGGTCGGTGCGCGCCCCGGCGTCCGGCAGGCCGGAGTCGCTGATGCCGGCGAAGGCGTAGTTGCTCACCCCGGCGTAGGCCTCGAGCAGGAGGCCGTGCGCGAGCGGGAAGCCGGCCGTCAGGAAGACGGTCTCGAGAGGGTCGTTCGAAACCTCCATCGTGTCCTGCGTGTACGACTGGATGCCGGCCTCCGCGACGGCCTCCCACGAGTTCCGGCGGCTTCCCCACGTTCCCGACGCCCGCATCTGGAGAACGTGCGCCGCGTACCTCGCCGGGTCGAAGTAGCCCCTCTCGGCGTTCTCGGCGAAGCCGAACCAGCGAAGCACGTAGCCGGTCTCGAGCCGCACGGGCCGCGCGGGCCATCGGTACCAGACGCCCGGCTCGAAGCCCCGGCGGCTGTTCCCGTCCGACAGGTCCCAGTAGCTTCCGGTCGCGAAAACGCGGAACCCCTTGCCGACCGGTCCTCCCGCCGAGGCCGTGTACGCGTCCACGATCACGTCCGAATCGAGGATGAAGACCGAGTACCGGAGCGTGTCCCTCTGCGCGGAGACGCTGCCGGACCAGTCGCCGCCGAGCCCCCACGCCCAGGAGATCCCCCCGATGGCGTCGGTGCGGCGGAAGTCGTCGGTCTCGAAGCTGCGGTCGGCCCCCGCGCGCACCTCGATGCGCTGCCTCGGAGCGATCCGAGCCCCGACGACGGCGTAGAACGAGTCGATGTGCCCGCTCGCGGGGTCGTTCGAGATCGCGTAGCGCGCCGCGCAGAGCCGGAGGTCGAGGTTCCGCCCGAGGCCGAAGCCTCCCTCGAGGCGCACCGTATCCATCGTGTTGCCGTCGGAGTCGTACAGCTCGTCGTAGCCGACGAGGACCCACGGCCCCAGCGCCCGCGAGACCGCGGCGCGCAGCTCCCGCACGTCGGGATCGCCCGGAAAGCGCCGGGCGAGATCGTCGGCGCTCCGCGCCGCGCGCGCCGGGTTCCCGGCGGAAAGATCGAGGTGCGCGAGACCGATCTTCGCCTCCTTCGATTCCGGGCTCGCCTCGAGCGCGCGCCGGAACGCGGGGTAGGCCTGCCGCGCGTTGGGCGACCACGCCCACGTCTGCGCCACGCCGACGAGGGCGTCGACGTCGCGGGGGTCGCTCGCCAGGAGCTTCTCGTACTCGGCCCGCGCGGCCTCCTGGCTGCCGCTCCACGAGAGGGTGCGCGCGAGTCCGAGCCTCGCCTCGCGGTCGCCGGGCTCCCGCGCGAGGACGCCGCGGAAGGCCTCCGCGGCCTCGCGATACCGGCGGCTCCACGAGAGCACCTTGGCGCGCTCGCGGGAGGCCACCGGGTGCTCCGGATCCGCGGCCAGCGCCCGGTCGTAGCGGGCGATCGCCTCGTCGAACTTCCTCTCCCAAGAGAGGAGCATCGCCGACCGCACGAGGGCCCGGACGTTCCCCGGGTCCGACGCGAGCACGGCGTCGTAGAGTGCGAGGGCGCGCGCTTGCTCCCCCGCCTCGAACGCCCGGTCGGCGTCGTCGAGGGAGGCGGCGGCCGAATGGAAGGAGAGGGCGCAGAGCAGCAGGACCGAGAAGGCGATCGGCAACATCTGCGGGAACCGTCGAACCCCGCGGATCGATGGTTCCATTCGCGGACTCCCGATCCGACCGCGAGGTGAACCGTCGGCTCGGAGGCGCGACCGACGGGGAGTTCGATGCGATCCCGTGGCCGAACAGAGCCCCCTATGAGTACCCATCGATCCGCAGGGTTCGACGGCTGCAGCCCCGTTCGTCGTCCCCACCGTCGATCCGACGGGTTCCTCCGCCGGCGCAAGGTCGCCACGTCCACGTCCTCTCGCTGGCTTCATTCGCTCGCCCCTCCGCCCTGCACCTCCGCCATCGCCTTCCTCACCGCCTCGGCCCCGAGCTTGATCTCGTGAGTCCACTCCGGCTCCTCCCAGGTGCTCCAGGCCCAGGATCTCGGCGCCAGGCCCTCGGGCAGGAGGCCGCGCGCCGGAGCGGCGGCTCTCGACGGATCGAGCACGAAGGCGTACATGCGGAACCCTTCGGTCTCGACCGTCTCGAACGGAGGCTCGCGCTTCTCCTCCTGGTGGACCACCCGCCTCGACGAAGGGTCGGAGACGCTCAGGAGCCCCCACGGGACCCGGATCTCGATCGCCCCCTTCGCCGCGCCGATCGCGACGTCTGCGCGGGTGTCGAACTCGCGCGCCGCGGGGTCCAGGCTCCCGAAGCGCAGGTCCCCCCGGTTCACGAGGACCCGCGGGAACCGCGTCCCGTCGCGGCCGAACCTCTCGCGATTCGTCTCGAGGAGGAGCGGCGCGAACGCTCCCGTCGGCTCGAGCGGGGACGCGACCGGTCCCGTGTCGCGCCTGGCGAACGGCTCGTACGGCCCGCTGACCGCGACGGCGCTCCGTCCCGGCCCCCCGATCTCGACGAGGAACTCCACGCCGGTCGGCACAGCGGCCGGCCCCGGCGGCGGGAGCCTTCTCTCGCCCCGCGCCGCGTCGTAGGTGTCGATCGCGATCCGGTACGCGACCCGCGACCAGTCGGGCGGCTCCGGACCTCCGCCCGTCCGGAGGAGCAGGTAGACGTAGCCCGCGTCCGAGTCCGCCGAAAGAGCGCGGAGATCCCCCCAGCCGGCGCCCGTCGTCCCGTCGGGCGCGGAGGAGACGACGAGGCCGCGGCCCCATTCCCCCGGATCTCCGTCGAGCCGGACGCGTCTCCGCGGGCGGTTCGCGACCAGGCCGTAGGACTCCTCGGGGCTCTCGGCGTTGAACCAGAGGCGGCGCCTCTCGGGAGGAGACTCGATCGGCGCGACCGACCACGTCGACTTGAACCACTCGTCCTGGAACTCGAACACGATCCCGCCCGCGAGCTTCGAGTCCCGGATCGCCCGGAGCATCCTCGCGACGAGCTCCCCCTGGCGGCGCTCGTCGTGTCCGCCGTGGTGCCAGCCCTCGGGCTGCACGTGCGCGATCCCGCGGCTCGTCGAGACGCCGAACTCGGCGATCACGACCGGCTGATCGCCGTGGTAGGCCGAGAGATCCCTGAGGTACCCCGCGTAGCGGCTCGGCCCCTCCGCGTCCCGCGCCCCCTCGTAGCGAGGGTCCAGGTTCAGGAAGTCCGGGAAGTTCGGGTAGACGTGGTACGCCGCGAAGAATCCGGCCTCCATCGCGGGCGTCGGCCGGATCTTCGTCGCGTCCAGCGAGACCGCGTCGTCCTCCCAGGCGCGATCGCGGAGCTTCTCGACGACCGGCCTGCCGAGCCTCCTGCGGATCGCGTCCTCCTCCGCGCGCCGCGACTCCGTCGGGTGGTCGAGCGGGTCGAGCGTGGGCCAGTTCGCGAAGGTCAGCGGGTGGATCGCGCGGTGGCGCCTCGCCTCGTACGCCGCGGCGAAGTCGCAGGCCCTCGCGACGAAGCACTCCATCGCACGGCCCGAGGACACCTCGAGCCAGGCTCCTTTCCAGGACGTCTCGTCCGGACGGGCCGCGTCGTAGTCTTCCACCGCGAACGGCTCCCACTCGCGCCCGATGATGTACGCCAGAAGGCTCCCCGACGCATCCGCGTCGTACGCCCCCGAGGCGTGCCCGGGGCGCGGCGCCAGCACGAGGTCGCCGTGAACCGCGTCGATCACGCGGGCGATCTCCGACTCGAGATCCCGGACGAACCCCTCGTCGGAGAAGTCGTTCCCCGGGGGAAGCTCGGTCCAGACCCCCTGGATCAGCCACAGCTTCCGCGCGCCTGCCGACGCGTTCCTCTCGGCGAGGGCCCGGTAGAACGCGGGCGGAAGCAGCGTGTAGACGCGGACGGAGTTGGCGCCGAAACCGGAGATCGTCTCGAGCCAGTCCCGCCAGGTAGCCGGGTCCTCCGGGAACTCCGTCGGATACCGCCCGGGCAGGGCCGCGCCGATGTTGATCCCGGCGACGAAGAGCCGCTCCCAGCCGCCGTCGGCCCCGCGGACCTCCAGGAAGCCGCGGCCCGCCCGCGCGGGAACGCGAAGCGGCCGGTCGGAGGGTGCGTCGGGCCGGAGCCGGAGCTCCGTCGGGCCGCCGCGGACCGCCTGGAGCGCGACCAGGCCCGAGGCCGCCTCGGCGTCCGCCGGATGCCTCGCGAGGATCTCGCGTGCGGCGCCGACGGCGGCGTCGACCGTCGCGGCGTCCGCGCCGGCCCGGCGTCCGGCGAGGACCAGGCCCCGGAGGGCATCCTCGTTGCCGGGCTCGACCGCCAGGACCTTCCGGAACCTGGACGCTGCCTCGACGGGCGCTCCCAGCTGGACTTCGGCGTAGCCGAGCCCCACCTGCGCGCCCCTCGATTCGGGGTTCCTCCCGACCTCGTCGGCGAACACCGTCCGGGCGCCGGCGAAATCGCCCGACCGGTAGCGGCACCATCCGAGGCGGACGCGGGCGTCGCCGTCGGTCGGGATCTTCGCCAGGTGGCCCTCGAGGAGACGCGCGGCCTGGGCGAAGTCCCCCGCGGCGAAGGCCCGCTCGGCGGCCTCCCGCTCGGGGAACGACGCCCCGGCGAGCGCTCCCGCCGCGCACACCAGGACCGCGACTCGTCGGACGCGGCCACCGAGGCGACGACACACCATGGCAGTTTCGTAAATGTGCCTAGGCACGTCGCAAATATATGTTCACGTTGGGATTTGGCAACGGCCCCGCCCTCCTCAGGGCTCGCGCGGAACCGACCGCGTAACGATATTGTCATCGCCCCCTCCCGGTGTCGAGTCGCTTGGGCTCCGAGAAGCTGGAAGACTGGGTCGCGCTCAGCCTGATGCCGGGGCTCGGCCCCGGGAGCATCCGCCGGGCGATCGCGCGCTTCGGCGACCCGGGCGACGTCGCCCACCGCGTTCCCGTCCCGGAGCTTCGGGCCGTCCTCGGGCTCCGCGATCCCGCGGTCTCCGCCCTCGCCGCGATCCGGCCGAACCTTCGGCGGCTCGCGGAGAACGAGATCCGCCGCGCCGAGCGGCACGGGATCGCCCTCGTCACGTCCCCCGACCCCCGCTATCCCGCGGCTCTCGCCGAGATCCCGGACCCCCCGCCCATCCTTTACATGAGGGGGCGTCTGGACGAGGGGATCGTGCGCGTGGCGATCGTCGGGTCCCGGCGGGCCTCCGCCTACGGCAGGCGCGTCGCGGTCGGCCTGGCGGCTGGGCTCGCGGCGAGAGGAGTCGAGGTCGTGTCGGGGGGCGCCCGAGGAATCGACACGTGCGCCCACCGCGGGGCGCTCGAGGGAGAGGGCCGGACCGTGGCGGTTCTCGGCTCGGGCTTCCTCGATCCGTACCCTCCGGAGAACGTCGCGCTCTTCGAGGAGATCGCCGAGCGCGGCGCCCTGCTCGGAGAGTTCCCGCTCGACGCCCCACCCAGGGCCGAGAACTTCCCGCGCAGGAACCGGCTGCTGTCGGGGCTCTCCGCGGCCGTCGTGGTCGTCGAGGCGGCGCTGCGGTCCGGCTCCCTGACGACCGCCGCGCACGCCCTCGACCAGGGACGCGAGGTGATGGCCGTGCCCGGTCCCGTTTCCTCGGACCAGTCGGCCGGGTGCCACCGGCTGATCCAGCAGGGGGCGAGGCTGGTGCAGCGGGTGGAAGACGTCCTCGAGGAGCTCTCCCCCATGTACGCGGCGGCGGTCGGCGCGCCGCCGCCCGACCTATCGACGCTGCCGGGGAGCCGGCCGCTCCGGGGGCTGACGCCGGACGAGGAGGCGATCCTGGCCCTTCTCCGGGACGATCCCGAGCCGGTCCACCTGGAGGGGATCGTGGAGTCGGCGCCGTTCGGTGTCGCCCGGGTCCAGGCGGCCCTCTTCGGCCTCGAGGCGCGTTCCGCGGTTGAACAATTGCCGGGAGGGTACTATCTTGCCCGGTCCGGAAAATGAGCCGTTACCGGTCCGGTTTCGCGAGAGCCGAGGAATGAGGTAGGGATGGGTCGCTCGCTGGTGATCGTCGAGTCGCCCGCCAAGGCCAAGACGATCAACAAGTTCCTGGGCAGAGGCTTCACCGTGAAGGCCTCGATGGGACACGTCCGCGACCTTCCGAAGCGGAGCCTGGGGGTCGACGAGAAAACTTTCGCCCCGACGTACCAGGTGCTCCCCGAAAAGAAGAAGACGCTGGCCGAGCTCAAGACCGCCGCCCGGTCGGCCGGCGCCATCTACCTCGCCCCCGACCCCGACCGCGAGGGCGAGGCGATCTGCTGGCACCTCATGGAAGAGCTGCGCCAGGAGACGAAGGCGCAGTTCCATCGAGTCCTGTTCAACGAGATCACGAAGCGCGCGGTGATCGAGGCGTTCGAGCACCCGAGGGAGATCGACGGGAACAAGGTGGACGCCCAGCAGGCCCGCCGGATCCTCGATCGGCTCGTCGGTTACAAGATCAGCCCGCTCCTCTGGGACAAGGTGCGCCGCGGCCTCTCCGCGGGGCGCGTCCAGAGCGTCGCCCTTAGGATCATCTGCGAGAGGGAGCGCGAGATCCGGGCGTTCGAGCCCCGGGAGTACTGGTCGGTTCTCGCCCGGCTCGAGGCGGGCGAGCCCCCTCTCTTCGTGGCGAAGCTCGTGTCCCGGAACGGGGAGAAGGTCGAGCTCGTCTCCAAGGACGAGGCGGCCCGCGTCCTCGCCGACCTCGGCTGGACGCTGCGCGAGGCGGAGCGCGAGGAGACCGGGCCGAACGGGGGCGCGGTCCTCGAGGCGGTTCCCGGACCGGGGGAGCCGGCGGCGTTCCGCGTCGCCCGGGTCCAGTCCCAGCAGAAGAGGAAGAACCCGCCGCCCCCGTTCATCACGTCGAAGCTCCAGCAGGACGCCGCCCGGCAGTTCGGCTTCCCGGTGGCGAAGACGATGCGGCTCGCGCAGGGGCTCTACGAGGGGCGCGAGATCGGCGACTCCGGCACCGTCGGTCTCATCACGTACATGCGAACCGACTCGACGCGCATCTCGGACGAGGCCGTCGAGGCGGTCCGCGCGCACATCGCGCGCACGTACGGCGAGCGCGCGCTCCCCGACCAGCCGCGGCGCTACCGCTCGGGGAAGGGGGCGCAGGAGGCCCACGAGGCGATCCGCCCGACGTCCCTCGAGTACACCCCCGAGTCCGTCGGGCCGTACCTCGGGAGGGACGAGCTCAAGCTCTACACGCTGATCTGGAACCGCTTCGTCGCGTCGCAGATGGAGTCCGCGGTGTTCGACACGACGCGGGCCGACATCGAGGCGGGGCCGCTCCTCTTCCGGGCCACCGGATCGGTCCTGCGGTCCGCGGGGTGGCTGGCCGTCTACCACGAGGCCGCGGACGAGGACGCGTCGGCGAGGGACAGGGACGAGGACGAGTCGGAGGACGCCGAGGACCGGCGCCTCCCACCCCTCCGGGAAGGCCAGGCGCTCGAGCCGCGCGCGATCCTCCCCCGGCAGCACTTCACGCAGCCGCCCCCCCGGTTCACCGAGGCCACGCTCGTGCGCGAGCTGGAGGAGAACGGCATCGGCCGCCCCTCGACCTACGCGACGATCCTGGCGACGATCATGGACAGGGATTACGTGGAGAAGGACCGGGGGCGCTTCCTCCCGACCGAGCTCGGGTTCCTCGTCAACGACCTGATCGTCGCCTCGTTCGACGACATCGTGGACGTCGGCTACACCGCCCGGATGGAGGAGGAGCTCGACGAGATCGAGGAGGGCCGCCTCTCCTGGACCGAGGCGCTCCGCGAGTTCAGCGAGAAGTTCGAGCGCGACCTCGCGCGCGCGCGCCGCGAGATGCGCGACGTGAAGCGCGAGGCGATCCCGACCGACGTCGTCTGCGACAAGTGCGGCAGCACGATGGTCCTCAAGTGGGGGCGGTTCGGCCAGTTCCTGTCCTGCTCCGGATACCCGGAGTGCAAGAACACGCGGGAGGCGAACGGGAGCGCGCGGGCCTTCGACGAGGACCGCGCGGAAGCGCCGGCGGCCTCGGCGGCGGCCAGGGTCGCGGCGGCGCCCGACCCGATCGAGGCGGAGGCGGAGCCCTGCGAAAAGTGCGGCAGCGCGATGGTCCTGAAGAGGGGCCGGTTCGGGCCGTTCCTCGCCTGCTCCGCGTATCCCGAGTGCAAGAACACGAGGAAGATCCGCGTCAACCGCGAGGGGAAGGCCGAGGCGAAGGCCGACGTCCTCCTCGACGAGACCTGTCCCAGGTGCGGCTCCCGCCTCGCCCGCAAGCACGGCCGGTTCGGCGAGTTCGTCGCCTGCTCGAGCTATCCGAAGTGCCGGTTCATCCGGCAGAAGGAGACCGGCGTCACCTGTCCGGAGTGCGGGAAGGGGAAGATCGTCGAGCGGAGGAGCAAGCGCGGGAAGATCTTCTTCGGCTGCGACCGCTACCCCGACTGCAAGTTCGTGCTGTGGAGCCGCCCCCACCCGAGGGCCTGCCCCGCGTGCGACCGCCCGTATCTCCTCGAGAAGGCGAGCCGCCGCGACGGCCGGCGCCTCGTGTGCGACGGAGAGGGCTGCAAGCACTCGGAGCCCCTCGAGGCTTGATGTCGCCTGCCTCCGGGGCTCCGCCCGGACCCCGCCCCCGCGTCCTCGCACGGCAGAGGACTGCCGCGCGACGACGCGGGTACGTTTGCGGACCTCGACCGGAAGGCCCACGACAAGATGCGGGGGGAGTCCCACCCGCCTTTCGCCGTCCCCCCGCCCCCTGCTAGCATGCGGCGCTCCGAGGTGAGAGGTCCGCGAAGCGATCGTGCACGGGAACGGGGCAGATCTCAGGGAGACTTCCGGCGCGCGGGCCGCGGCCGCGGCGCTCGCGCTGCTCGCGCTCTCCGTCCCCCTGTTCTTCCTCGGCCTCGGCCACCCCGCGCTCTCCGAGCCCGACGAGCCGTACTACGCGGTTCCGGCGCGGGAGATGCTCCGGTCCGGGGACTGGAGCATGACGACCCTCGGCGGAGAGCCCTGGTTCGACAAGCCGATCCTCTTTTACTGGGTCGTCGCCGCGGCGTACCGGCTCTTCGGAGTCTCCGAGGGATCGGCGCGTCTCGGGTCGGCCCTGGCAGGCCTCGCCGGGGTTCTCGCCGTGTACCTTCTCGGGCGGCGAGGGCGGCTCGGCGAGCGAGGCGCGTTTCTGTCGGCCGTCGTGCTGGCCACGATGCTCGAGTACGCGCTGCTCGCCCGGGCCGCGATCACCGACGCCACGCTTGCGCTCCTCGTGACCGCGGGGATGCTGTCGGCCGAGCGCTACCTAGCGACCGGCCGCGTCGCGCTGTTCGCCGGTGCGGGCGCAGCGTTCGGCCTCGCGGTGCTGACGAAGGGGCCGGTCGGCGTGCTCGCTCCCGGCCTGGCCCTCGCGGCCCACGCGCTGGTCGCGCGGCGGGCGGACGCCGTGCGCCCCGCGGCGCTGGGCGCCGCCGCGGCCGGTTTCCTCGCGACGGTCGCTCCCTGGTTCGGGTGGATGCTCGCGGCCCGGCCGGATCTCGTCGTGCGAACGTTCCTCGGCGAGGGGAACCTTCGCCGCTTCCTGGAGCCGGAGCACCTCGCATTTCCCCTGTTCTACGTCGTCGTGCTCGCGGTCGGAGCCCTCCCCTGGACGGGGGCGCTCCCCGCGGCCCTCCTGCGGGCCGTGCGTCCCGAGGCGCTCCGCGCGGAGCGCGGGGCCGGCCGGGAGCCGGGGCCGGTCTTCCTGCTCTGCTGGTTCGGGGCGGTCCTCCTCCTCTTCTCGCTCTCGGCGAGCAAGCTCCTGTCGTACCTGCTCCCCGCCCTGCCGCCGGCGGCCATGCTGGTCGGCGGGTACTGGAGCGAAACGCCGGCCGCGCCGCGGGGCTCCGGGCCTCCCCGTCACGCGAGGGGCTCGGCCCTCCTGGGGTGCGCGATCGCGATCGCCGCCTCCGCCGCGCTCGTCGCGGGCGCGAGCCGCGGGCGGTGGGAGCCGGCGCGGCCGATCGCCGTCTGGATCGCGCTCGCTCTCGTCGCCGGCGCGGTCCTCGCCGCGCTCGCGCTGCGGCGCGGCGCCGTCCGGCTGGCGGCGGTCCACGTCGTCACGAGCGCCGCGATCGTCCTGCTCTTCGTGTTCGGCGCCCTCCCCGCGGTCGAGGGCCTGGACTCCGATCGCCCGTTCGCCCGGGAGCTGGAGCGGAAGGGGATCGCGCCGCGGGTGGCGGGGGCGTTCCGCGACGTCCGGCGATACGGGGTGGACTTCTACCTGGGAAGGACCCTCCCGCGCGTCGAGGACCCGTCCGAGGTCGCGCGCCGCGTGGCGGCGGATCCCGGCTCCGTCTGGATCGCGCCGTCGAGGCGCGCGGCCGAGATCGTCGCGAGCCCCGCGTGGGAGGCGGAGATCGTCGCGTCGTCGCGCCACCTCGTGGGCCTCCGCCTCCGGCCCGCCGGGAGTCCGCCGGGGGACCAGCCGTGAGCGAAAGAGCGGCCGCCCCCTCCGGGGCCCTGATCCTGCCGGTCCGCAACGCCGCCCCGTTCCTCGAGGAGACGCTCCGGGCGGTGGACGCATGGCTCGCCGCCCGCCCGGAGCCGTGGGAGATCCTCGTCGTGGACGACGGCTCGACCGACCGATCCCCCGGGATCGCGGAGGCCTGGCTCCGCGGGCGCGGGGTGCCGGGGGAGGCCCGGCTCGTGCGGCTCGCGTCGAACCGCGGCAAGGGGTTCGCCGTCCGGACAGGGATCCTGCACGCGCGGGCCCCGATCTCGGTCTTCACCGACTGCGATCTCGCCTACCCGCTCGAGAACGTCGAGCGCGTCGTGGCGGCCCTCGGTGCCGGCGCGGACGCGGCGATCGCCTGCCGGGTGCTCCCGGAGAGCACGTACCGGATGAGCCCGTCGTTCTTCTCGTACCTGTACACGCGGCACGCGGCGGGGCGCCTGTTCAACGCGATCTGCCGGGCGCTGACGTTGCCGGGGATCCTCGACACGCAGGCCGGACTCAAGGCGTTCCGGACGTCGGCGGTCCGGCCGCTGCTAGGCCGTCTCGTCCTCGACGGGTTCTCGTTCGACGTCGAGCTGCTGCGCGCGCTCGCGGACCGCGGGGCGCGGATCGCGGAGGTCCCGGTGGACTTCCGGTACGACAGCGAGCCGACGACGACGGCGTTCCTCGGGGACTCCCTCCGGATGGCGCGGGACCTCGTCCGCATCCGGATGCGCTCCGTGCTCGGGCGCTACCGCGGAACGGGCGCCGCGCCCGTGCCGGCGCGGCTCGCGATCCACGCCGACGACTACGGGATCGCCCCCGGGGTGAACCGCACGATCGAGGAAGCGCTGCGGTCCGGCGCGGTGACCCGCGCGTCGCTGCTGCTCGGGACGCCCCACGCCCGGGAGGCGCTCTCGTGGGCCGGGGCCCACCCGGAATTCGACTTCGGGGTGCACCTGAACCTCACGCTCGGGCGGCCGGTTCTCCCCCCCGGCGACGTCCCGAGCTTGGTCGGGAGGTCGGGGGCGTTCCTGGGCCTGCGAGGGCTGCTCGCGAGACTCGCCTCGGGAAGGATCTCCGGCGCAGAGGTCGGCGCGGAGTGGGAGGCGCAGATCGGAGCCGTCACGGGCTCGGGCGTGCCGGTCCGCCGCCTGGACAGCCACCAGCACGTCCACCTGATCCCCTCCGCGATCTCGAGGGTCGCGTCGGGCCTGGCCCGGAAGTTGGGGGTCCCGCTGCGATCGATGGACGGACCGGTCCGGGGCGGCGGCGTCGCGCCGACGCTCAAGGGGTCGGTCCTCGCCCTCGCCTCGCGCCTCACGCAGGGAAGCCCGAGGAGGAGGCCGGGCGCCGCGCGCGCTCTCGGCCCGGCGATTGCCGCGCGGCCCCGGGTCGAGACGGTCCGCGCCCTCCTCTCGAGAATGCGGCCGGGCGAGACCTACGAGATGATCGTGCACCCGGGTACGACCGACTCCGCCCTCGTCGAGACCGGCGACGGATACCCCGGCCCCAGGGAGGCGGAGCGGGACCTGCTCCTCTCGGAGGACTTCCGGGCGGTCCTCGGCTTCGCCGGCGTCGAGACGAGATCGGGGACGGCTGCCGATCCCAATCGATAGCTGTCCCCGACTCCCCGATTTCCTAACGCCAGGGAGGGGGCTCCGCGGGGTGGACGCCGTTGGCGTCGAGCCAGACGTCCACGGCCTCGTGCATCCGGTCGGCCCGGTAGACGAACCAGCGATCGCGCTCCTCCGGGTGGCCCCGCAGGGTGTCCCGGAACGCGTTGACCGGATCGGGCCCGTCGAGCGCCTCTCGCAGCGCCTCGACGAGCGCCGCGTCGGGATCGCCCGCCTCGTCGACGAAGTCCTCCATCCAGGCCGCCTCTTCCTCCGCACTGGGCGGCTCGATGTAGAGGCGCGTCGTCTCCTCTCGGGCCGGGGCCTCGTCGGCGGAATCCTCGTCGAGAAGATCCCCGTCGTCCTCGAACCCGGACTCCTCCCCTTCCCCTTCGAGGATCACCTGGCCTGTGACGAGATCGAGGTAATAGACGAGATCCTCTCGCTTGTTGTCGAACGCAGCTTCGATCTCGTCCCAATCGATCTTGATCGGCTTCCGCTTCATGGAAACGCTTCCTGACGGCCGGGACCGGCGTCTTCTCCTCCCCGCCCGCGCGCGGGATCGGGGCCTATATAGACCGGCAGGGGGTTCCAAATCAAGAGAGACGGCGGGAGCACCCCCCGCGCGCCCCGGGGCCCCCGGACGCCGGGCTCGGCGCGGGGACGACGACCCGGGGGAGCGCCGTGTGGATCCTCGAGACGACCTCGTACGAGATCGTGCCGCACCAGGCTGCGAGCTGCTCCGCGCTGACGCGCTCCTCCCCCTGGCGGCCGAGGAGCACGACCTCGTCCTCGAGCGAGACTCCCGGGACGTCGGTCACGTCCACCATCGTCATGTTCATGCAGACGCGGCCCCGCACGGGGGCGCGCTTCCCGCGCACCAGGACGTGGGCCACGTTCGAGAGCCCGCGGTCGAACCCCTCGAAGTAGCCGACCGGAAGGACCGCGATCCGGGTCGGCCGCGTCGCGCGCCAGGTGCAGCCGTATCCGACGAAGCCCCCCTCGGGAACGTCCTTGACCTGCGCGATCCGGGTCTTCCACGCGAGCACCGGCCTGAGGTGGAGCGAGGGCTTCCCGCGCTCGAGGCACGACACGTAGGTCTCTCGAGAGGGCCAGAGGCCGTAGAGCGAGATGCCGATGCGCGCGAGCTCGAGGTGCGTTCGATTGAAGAGGAGCGTCGCGGCCGAGCAGGCGGAGTGGCGGATCGGGGCGGGCCCCCCCTCCGCGACCACGGCGTCGAAGACCCGCGAGAACGCCGAGATCTGGGATTCGGCGAAGCCGTGGTCGGTCGTGTCCTCGATGTTCGCGAAGTGCGTGGTGAGCCCCTCGAGCTCCAGGGACGGGCACGCCCGGATTCTCCGGACGAACGACGGGATCTCGGACTCGGCCACCCCTTGCCGGTTCGTGCCGGTCTCCGCCTTGAGGTGGACCCGGACGCGGCGGCCTCGCACCGTCGCGATCCGGTCGAGCCTCTCCACGGTCTCCGCGTTGTAGACGACCGGCCTGAGGTCGTGGACGACCGCCTCCTCGAGGGCGTCGAGCGGGACGTATCCCATGACGAGGACGGGCGCGTCGTGTCCGGCCTCGCGCAGGCGCACTCCCTCCTCGACGCCGTTGACGCAGAGCCAGTCGGCCCCAGATGCGCGGGCCACGGCCGCCGTCTCGAGCATCCCGTGGCCGTACGCGTTCGACTTGACGACGGCCCCGAGCAGGGGCCGCGGGCCGAGACGCCGCCGGAACTCCGCGAGGTTGCCGGAGAGCGCCTCGGCGTCGATCTCCACCCAGTTCAGCACGTTCGGGCCCTCCGCTCCCCCTTCACCACAGCGCGTACCGCGCGTCCCGGATGACGGTCGTCCGGCGCCCCTCCGCGGTCACGAGGTCCGCGCGCGCGACGCCGATCGGGTTGCCCCGCGCGTAGACGATGTCCTGGTGCACGACGGTCCCGGGGTTCCGGAAGGCGGCCACGCCGTGGACGCCGCCGAGGTGGTCGCTTCGTCCGTAGGCCCAGTGGAATCCCGCCTTCTCGTCCTCCAGGACGTTGCCGGTCACTTCCGCGCGATCGTTGCAGCCGAACGCCAGCTCCGCGATGTTCGCGCGGGCCGGGTCCTCCTCGAAGCAGGCGCGGAATCGGGACGCGGCCGGGCCCGCGCCGACGACGTCCACGATCCGGTTCTCCGCGACGCGCAGGACGGCCGTCTCGCCGCCCTCGCCGACCGGAAGCTCCCCCGCGGTCCGGGAGGGATCGCCCGGGATCTCCCCCTCGTAGGGGACCTGGAACGTCTCGCCCGAGGGGAGGTTGATCACCGGGATGTCGTCGGACTTGTCTCGATGGAGGTAGCCGTCGTCCGTCTCGCAGACGCGGTGGCGCAGGTCGAAGAGGCAGCGGTGACCGGTCGAGAACTCGACCTCGGCCCTGTCCGCGGTGAGGAACGCCTCCTTCAGCACGCGGCATCGTCTCGCGACCTCGCGGTAATCGGCAGCGAGCGCCGTGCGCTCCATCCGCTTCAGGATCCCCGGCATGCTCGCCGCCCGGAACACGTCGGCGCCCGGACGGCGCTTGCACACGTCCACGAGCGCGGCCGTCGGCGAGAACTCCGTCAAGGCGAGCGCCAGGCTGACCCGGTCGAGCACGGACGCCATCGAAACCCTCGCCCCCCCCATCTCCGCCTCTTCGGGGAAGGCCCTCCCGTGCCCGCCGGTCGCCGCGTACGCGACGAGCGGCAGGACCTCGAACCCCACGCGCCGGCCGAGGCGCATGAGGCCCGCGCGCCACTCCTCCGCCATCCGCCGCCGCTCCGCCCAGTCCGGCAGGTCCGGGCACGCGGGCACGGGGACGTCCACCATCACGGCCGCCGTCTCCCCGGCCACCGGGGCGAAGACGTCGTCCAGGAATCGCTCGAGATCGAACACCCCTTCCATCTCCGCCCTCCGTCCACCCGAGAGAACGGGCGCTTCCCCCGCCGCGCGGCGGCGGCCCGGGCGCGAATCGTAGTCCGGTTCCGGCCCTTCTGGCCAGGAGGGTGCCGGCCTCGGGCCGCTGTTGACCCGCCGTCGGCGGGCTCCTATGTTCTCTCGAGGCGTGTCCCGAGCCTTCGGGCTGCGAGGAGGGAGCGCATGTCGCTGTTCGGCACGATCCCCATGATCCCGCTCCGCGACCTCCTGCAGCTGCTCGCCGCCTCGGACAAGACCGGATGCCTCCAGGTCGTGCACGAGAAGCGGGCGACGAACCTGTTCTTCCAGTCGGGCCGCGTCGTCGCCTGCTCGGCGGACGATCCCGCCAAGCTCCTCGGCCAGTACCTCCTGTACCGCGGCCTCATCACCGAGGACATTCTGCGATCCGCGATGGCCCAGCAGGAGACGACGGGCGAGAGCCTCCGGACGATCTTCGTCGCGACGCGGCGGATCACGTCCGAGGAGCTCGGCCGGGTCGTGATCGAGAAGGCCGAGGAGACCCTCCACGCTCTGTTCGACCTCGACGAGGCGACCTTCTCCTTCCGGGAGAACATGCTGCCCCGCCTCAAGGACACCGTCATCAGCTTCGACGTCGCGGACATCGTGATCCGCGGCGTCCGACGGGGCGAGGAATGGAGGCGAATCCGCGCGCGGCTCGGCGGGCCGGGCACGATCCTGCGCCACACCGGCAGGGACGCTCCCGGCAGCGTGCTGGACGACTGGCCGACGCGACAGGTCTACCATGCCGTGGACGGGGTGAGAACGATCGCCGAGATCGTCCTCCACGTCCACGGGATCGAGTTCCTCGTCTGCCGGTGCCTTTTCGACCTCCTGGAGGACGGATTCGTCGCGCGGGCCGGGAGCCGCGAAGCCGAGGGCACCCGCATCTTCTCCTTCCCGGGGTCCCCCGACGCATCGAGGCGGAGCGCCGGCGAGCCGGCGACGGTATGCGACCGCCCGGAGTTCGCGGAGGGCGGCGACGACCTGGAGCGCGCGCGGGTTCTCCTCGCCGGGGGCGATCCCGAGGCGGCGATCGAGATCCTCGGCGACGCCCATCGCGCGGACCCGAGCGACAGCGCGGTCCGAAGACTCATGGACGAGGCCGAGCGGATGCTGGTCGAGCAGATCACGAGCGCCGGGTTCGCGCCGGACAAGGTCCCCGTGGCCGTCGGGCAGAAGGTCGATCCGGTGCGCGGCTCGCTGTCGCCCGCCGACGACTTCCTCCTCCATCTCAGCGACGGCACGTGGAGCGTCCGCGCCCTGATGTGGGTCTCGCCGATGCGGGCCGTCGAGGTTCTCGCGACCCTGAGGAGCCTCGTGGACCGGGGCTATGTGGAGTTCCGGGAGTGACTTGCCCGCCGGCCCCGCCTCTGGGATGATCCTTCGCGCCCGCGGAGGTTTCGGCCTCCGTCCCGGCACCGGCGGGGGTCTGCCATGGATACGATGCTCGTGACGGGCGGAGCGGGGTTCATCGGCTCGAACTTCGTCCGTCACGCTCTCGCGGCGACGACGGACCGCGTGGTCGTGCTCGACAAGCTGACGTACGCGGGCAGCCTCGAGAGCCTCGCGGACGTGCTGAGCGATCCGCGCGTCACCTTCGTCCTGGGCGACATCGCCGACCGGCAGGCGGTCGAAAGCGTGTTCCGCCAGCACGCCCCTTCGTGCGTCCTGAACTTCGCCGCGGAGAGCCACGTCGACCGCTCGATCGACGGGCCCCGCCCCTTCGTCCAAACGAACGTCGTCGGCACGTTCGAGCTGCTCGAGGCGTCGCGGCGGCACGCCGCCTCGCTCGGCGAAAGGGAGCGCGCGCGTTTCCGGTTCCTCCACGTCTCCACCGACGAGGTCTACGGAAGCCTGGGCGCGACGGGCCTCTTCCACGAGGAGACGCCCTACGCGCCGAACTCCCCGTACGCGGCCTCCAAGGCGTCGGCCGACCACCTGGTCCGCGCCTATCACGAGACCTTCGGCCTCCCGGCCGTCATCACGAACTGCTCCAACAACTACGGGCCCTACCAGTTCCCGGAGAAGCTCGTCCCCCTGATGATCCTCAACGCCCTCGAGGGAAAGCCGCTGCCGATCTACGGGGACGGCGGCAACGTCCGGGACTGGCTCTACGTCCTCGACCACTGCGCGGGGATCCTGCTCGCGCTCCGGAACGGGAAGCCCGGGGAGAAGTACAACATCGGCGGGAGCAACGAGCGGACGAACCTCGAGATCGTCGACCGGATCTGCGACGTCCTCGACCGCGAGGCTCCGCCCTCCGGGAACCCGGCCGTGTCCGCCTCGGGGATCGGGAGCTACCGGGAGCTGAAGACGTTCGTGCCGGACCGCCCGGGCCACGACCGCCGCTACGCGATCGACGCGACGCGGATTCGCCGGGAGCTCGGCTGGGAGCCCGAGCACGATTTCGAGTCGGGCATCGCCGAGACGGTCCGCTGGTATCTGGCCCACCGGGCCTGGTGCGAGGCGGTCCAGTCCGGGAGGTATCGCCGGGAGCGCCTCGGCCTCGCCGCCGGGCAGGACCCGGAGGGAGAGAAGCGGTGAAGGGGATCATCCTGGCCGGCGGCTCCGGCACGCGGCTGCATCCCATGACGCGAGCCGTCAGCAAGCAGCTCGTCCCGGTCTACGACAAGCCGATGGTGTACTACCCGCTCTCGACCCTCATGCTCGCGGGGATCCGGGAGATCCTGGTCATCACGACGCCGCAGGACCAGGAGTCGTTCCGGCGGCTCCTCGGCGGGGGCGAGTCGCTCGGCCTCCGGATCGAGTACGCGACGCAGCCGCGTCCGGAGGGGATCGCCCAGGCGTTTCTCGTCGGCCGCGACTTCGTCGGCGGCGACCGGGTCGCGCTCGCGCTCGGGGACAACGTCTTCTACGGCCACGGGCTGCCCGAGGTGCTCCGGAGCGCCGCGAGCCGCGCCGAGGGCGCGACGGTGTTCGGCTACCGCGTCCGGGATCCGGAGCGGTACGGCGTCGTGGAGTTCGACGGCACCGGAAGGGCCGTGCGTCTCGAGGAGAAGCCCGCGAAGCCGCGGTCGCCCTGGGCGGTCACCGGGCTCTACTTCTACGACAACCGGGTGCTCGACGTCGCAGCGAGCCTCGTGCCCTCCGCGCGCGGGGAGCTCGAGATCACCGACGTCAACCGGCGCTACCTGGACGCGGGGGCCCTTCACGTCGAGAAGCTCGGGCGGGGCTACGCCTGGCTCGATACGGGCACCCCGGAATCGCTGCTGCACGCCTCGAACTTCATCCAGACGATCCAGGAGAGGCAGGGGCAGATGGTCGCGTGCGTCGAGGAGATCGCGTTCACGATGGGGTTCATCGACGCCGCACGCGTGCGGGGGATCGCGGCGGAGATGAAGGGCAACTCGTACGGCCTGTACCTCCTCCGGCTCGCGGACGGGGAGGCGTGATGGGATCGGGGGGGGTCCGGGGCGCTCCCCGGCCCGCTCCCTCCCCCCGAGTGCGGGCGGCGAACGACGCCGCCGTGCGCGCCGGCGGCGACTTCGTCCTCTACTGGATGTTCGCCGCGCACAGGGTCCGCTTCAACTTCGCGCTGGACCACGCGATCGCGCGGGCGGCGGCGCTCGGGAAGGCGCTGGTCGTCCTCGAGCTGATCCGGTGCCGGTACCGCTGGGCGAGCGACCGCGTCCACCGCTTCCTGCTCGAGGGGCTCGACGACAACGCGAAGGCGCTGGGGCGCGCGGGCGTGCTCCACTACCCGTTCGTCGAGGAGTCCCCCGGGGAGGGCGACGGCCTCGTCCGGGCTCTGGCCTCGCGGGCGTGCCTCGTCGTGGCGGACGATTTCCCGGCCTTCTTTTTTCCGGACTGGATCGAGGGCGAGGCGCGCGCATGTCCCGTCCTCGTCGAGCAGGTGGACGGAAACGGCCTCCTCCCCATGCGGGTGGCGGCCTCGGCCTATCCCACGGCCCACGCCTTCCGCCGCTTCCTGCAGAAGAGCCTGCGGCCGCATCTCGAGGAGTTCCCCGAGGCGGACCCGCTCGACGGCCTGGATCTCCCGCGGCCGGCAGCGCTTCCGGACGCGATCGTCCGCCGGTGGCCCCCCGCCCCGGAGAGCCGGCTGCGCGGAGACGTCTCCGGCCTGCCCCTCGATCACGCCGTCCGGCCGGTCTCGCTGCGGGGCGGCCAGGCCGCGGCGAGCGCGGCCGCGGCCCGCTTCGTGCGCGAGCGTCTCGCCCGCTACGCCGAGGACCGGAACGAGCCCGGGCGGGAGGGGACGAGCGGCCTCTCCCCCTATCTCCACTTCGGCCACCTCTCGGTCCACGAGGTGCTCGCCGCCGTGGCCCTGCAGGAAGGATGGTCGCCGTCGGACGTCTCCTCGCGGGCGGACGGGAGCAGGTCCGGCTGGTGGGGGATGGGGGCGTCGGCGGAGGCGTTCCTCGACGAGCTCGTGACGTGGCGCGAGCTCGGCTTCAACTTCTGCGCGATCCGGAGCGACTATGACCGGTACGACTCCCTCCCCCCCTGGGCCCGGGACACGCTGGAACGGCACGCGGGCGACCCGAGGCCGCGTCTCTACTCCCTCGGCGAGCTCGAGGCGGGCCGCACGCACGACCCGCTGTGGAACGCGGCCCAGCGGCAGCTCGTGGCGGAGGGCCGGATCCACAACTATGTGCGCATGCTCTGGGGGAAGAAGATCCTCGAGTGGTCCGCGTCCCCCGTCGAGGCGCTCCGCGCGATGGTCGAGCTGAACAACAGGTACGCCCTCGACGGGCGGGACCCGAACTCCTACAGCGGCATCTTCTGGGTGCTCGGCCGTTACGACCGGCCCTGGGGCCCGGAGAGGCCGATCTTCGGCACCGTGCGCTACATGAGCTCGGACAGCGTCGCGCGGAAGGTGCGCGTGAAGGACTACGTGAGCCGGTTCGCGGGCGAGGGCGGGAATCCCGTAGGATGATCCCCGGGACGCAGGGGGCGTGCGGTCTGGCCCCCAGGGGAGAGATGTCCTACTGTATAGGCAAGGGGGTCGTTCCGAGGGCGCCCGAGGCGCTCGCGTGGAGAGGGGTCGTGAAGCGGATCCACTGGTTGCTGCCGTTTCTCGTGATCGCCGTCGCGACGGTCGTCGCGGCCCAGACGCCGGAAGAGCCCGCGACGCCGGAGCCGGCGACGCCGCCCGAGGAGACCGCGGCTCCGGCCGCGCCGGAGACCGCCGAGCCGTCGGAGCAGGTCGAGCCTCCTCCCAACCCGGACCTCGACGCGGCCCTGGAGAGCTTCAGGAAGGGCGACTACGGGGGCGCCCTCGAATCCGCCCGCAAGGTCCTGGCCTCGGACCCGGGCGAGCTGAACTCCCTGTACATCGCAGGCGTAGCGAGCGTCCGGCTCGGCCGGCTCGCCGAGGCCAAGGGATTCCTCACGAAGCTCCTCGAGCTGGAGCCCGCCTATCCGAACGTCTACTTCCATCTCGGCCATCTCGAGTACGCGCTGGCCGAGGAGACGGCCAGGGAGGGGCAGGCGGAAGAGGCGAAGACCCACTACACGGAGGCCGCGCGCCAGTTCGCCTTGGAGCTCGAGCGCAAGCCGGGAGAGGTGCAGGTGCTCCGCGCGCGGGCGCTGGCGCTCGCGAGGGCGGGCGACATCGAAGGCGCCATCGAGGCCTACGAGGCGACGATCGCCGCGGAACCGAAGATGGCGACGCCTTACCTGGCGCTGGGCAGCCTCTACGCCGAGCTCGGCCGCGGCGCCGACGCCATGGCGATCCTCGACCGCATTCCGAAGGAGAACTCGAAGGGACTTGCGGACGGGGTCTTCGCCATCGCCCGCACGCTCTACTCCAAGGAGCGCTACGAGGACGTGCTGGCCTTCGCGCAGAAGATGTTCGACTACGGGCTCGATTCGAGGCAGCTTCACTCGCTCCTCTCCGCGACCTACGCCCGCATGGGGCTCCTCAAGCCGTGCGCCGAGGAGCTGTGCAAGTTCATGAGCATGAACCCGCCGCCGGAGGAGACGTCCACGCTCGGCGAGGTCATCCGGCTCGCGTTCGGAGGAGACTGGGCGGAGGAGAAGGGCCCGGCGACGATGCCCAAGGGCACCCGGATGCCCGAGGTCGAGAAGAAGTACTCGCCGCGCTACCCGCCGCAGGCCCGCAAGGATCGGATCGAGACGACCGTCATGCTGATGATCCTCGTGAAGACGGACGGCTCGATCGGCGAGACGTGCATCGTTCCCTCGCGGATCCTGGACAACATCCGCGAGTATGGGCTGGAGCAGGCGGCCATCGAGAACGTGAAGCGGTGGCGGTTCCGGCCCGCGAGCGCAGACCGCATCCCGATGGACGCCTGGTATCCCGCCTCGGTCGTCTTTTCGCTGCATTGAACGGGGTCAGACGTTACCAGCGTTACCTTTCTCGAGGAGAATGGTAACGCTGGTAACGTCTGACCCCAACTTCATGACCCCAGCTTCCACCCGAGCTTGCGGGCGATACGGTCGCGGACCCAGTGAGGGTCCCACCACTCGACCGGGTCCACGGGAAGCCCCCCGAGCAGGATCCCGAAGTGGAGGTGGTCTCCTCCTGCCAGGCCGGTGTCGCCGGTCCGGCCGAGGATGTCGCCCATCTTCATCGCCTGGCCCTCCCGGACGTCGATCGAGGACAGGTGCCCGTAGAGGCTCATCAGCCCGTAGCCGTGGTCGAGCACGACCGTGTTCCCGTAGATGCCGAAGTAGCGCGCCAGGACGACGATCCCGTCGTTCGACGCCGGGACCGCCACGGCCCGGGTCACCGCGAGATCGAACCCGAGGTGGTCCTGCTCGTCCACCGTCTTCCCGCGGTACACGTAGGTTCTGTGCTCCGCGAACGGAGCGGTCACCTTGGCGTTCAGCATCGGGGCGAACGGCCGGGTCCAGAGGAACGCGGGCCTCGACTTCGCCGCGAGGGCGACCAGCTCGTCCGCGTTCGACTTGCGCAGGTCCCGGTTGATGCCGAGGTAGTTCTCGAGGAGCCCTCCGCGGTCGGAGAAGTCGGGCGTCTGGGAGAGGATCGCGGGCACCACCTTGCCCAGGAAGGAATCGGGCAGGTCGAACGTGAAGCGGACGGGGCGGCGCGGCTGGAACCGATCCACGAAGGGGATCTCGGCTTCGTTCCCCGCGTCGTCGGCTGCGACCAGCCGGATCCGTGAGGAATCCGAAAGGTCGTAGGGCGCCGCGAACAGCGCGAAGCGGTCCAGCGGCCCTCCGCCCGGCAGGGGCCGGCCGGGGAAGAACCAGGACCCCGCGCGGACCCCGTCCCGCGTCGCCGACTCGCCGACCCGGTACACGACCGCTTCGCTCCCTCCCTGCCGGAGGTAGTGGAACGTGGACAGCAGGTGAAGCGCCGGCGGCGTCAGCCTCACCGGGAGCGCGATCTCCGTCGTCACGGGGCCGGGCCCCCGGAGCCACGCCGGCGCCCGCTCCGCCGTCGCGCGGATCGTCGCCGGCCCCGCCCGGAGCCCGCGAATCGCGTCGCGGCCGACCTCCACGACGATCCGGTCCCGCTCCGTCCTCGGACCCCAGAACGACCAGGAGGGGCGGGGCGCGTAGGACTTGTCCGCCAGGATCTCCCGCCGCTCGCCCTGGATCAGCTCGACCCGGAGCCTCGTCAAGCCGCGGGAGGGCTCCGCGGCGGAGACGGTCACCGCCGTCTTCCGCCCGATGGCCTTCGCCGACGCTTCGACCGCCACCTCCGGCGAGGGGCCCGCGCGCAGAGCGGCGAGGGCGAGGAAGCCCACGAGGGCCACGACGGCGACGACGAGCAGGAGCGGGACGGCGATGCGTCCGGACTTGCGGCAGGACATGGCTCGGGACTCTCCTCGGGACGCGCGGGCGGGACGCCCGGCGGCGCCCGGATCAGCGGCTCGGCAGATCCGCGACGAGCCGCTCCATCATGGGAACGTAGAACCGCCAGTAGAACGCCAGACCCGAGGGCGCCAGCTTGCCCCGCTCGAGCCAGCGGCGGAACGTCGTGTAGCCGGCGAACGGCACGCGGCCGTCCGGCATCGGGTTGTCCGCGAAGTCGCCGGCGAAGTAGTACGCGGTCCCTCCTCCCGGAGCGTCGCGGCGCACGACCGCGGGGAACGTCTCCGGAAGCCCTCGCGCCTTGAGCCGCGCGAGTCCCTCGGGCTCCAGCCGCCACCGGAAGGATGCGAGAACCCGCGTGCCCGGCTCGGCCGTGACGACATCGAACCAGTAGGGGTACGCCGTGCCGCTCGCCGCCTCCCGGAGCAGCGGATCCACGGGCTCCTCGCGCTCGAGGACGAGGCCGATCCGCGGCGATTCGACGCCCACCCTGAGCACCTCGCAGTGCGCGTCGTCCTGCACGAGGACGTACCCGGGGCCTCGAAAGTCCCACGGCCGCCCCCACTCTCTCGCGTAGCCGAGGCGCATCCACTCCGGGACCTCGTTCCGGTCCGAGAGGTCGAGGAAGAAGCGCCCGATCCAGCGGGTCCAGCGCACGCCGAGCGTCTCCTCGAGGACGGCGCGGGCCTCCCCGCCGGTGGGGCTCCCGAGCGTGTTGAACTCCGCGACGAGGGTCTTCCCCGCGTCCATCGCGGCGCGCGCGCTCGCGGCCTCCTCCGGCGCGAGGCCCCCGTAGATCTTCGGGCTCCGCTCGAGCGCGGCCTTCCTCGCGGAGGCCGAGAGGAGATCGTCGCGATACACGCCGTACGTGTCGGCGAGGTAGACGAGGTCGGCGCGGCTCGCCCGCTCCGGTGTGAGATCGACGGTGCGCGCGGGCGGGGCGCCCGGCACGCGGCCGGGAAACGCCCCGAGATAGTCCGTGTCGCGGTCGTACGCGCCCCCTCCCGGCCTGGCGATCTTGAGATGATCGAGCAGCCAGAACAGGGAGCGATGCTCGACACGGTCCTCGAACGGGACCGTCTTGTCGAGGACGACGATGTCGAGGCGGCGCTCCGGCCGCGCCTCCCAGATCGCCCACGGAACGACGACGACGATCCCCAGGACGAACATCGGCCAGGACCATCGCAGGGTGGATCGCATCGCGGGTCTCCCGAGACGCATTCTATCCGTCCCGGGGGCCCGGGGTCAGCGGTCGCGCGCCGAGGGCCTCGCCGACCGAGGCGTCAGCGCGAGGACCGGCCCTCCGAAGGCGGCGGCCGCCTCGTCGAGGACCTCCTGCTCGCGTCCCTGGTAGCGGGGCGACAGGTGGAAGGGGGCGAGCCTCCGGGCCCCCGCGGCCCTCGCCAGCTCCCCCGCCTGCCGGGCCGTGAGGTGCATGCGCGATCGAGCGAGCGGCTCGTCCTCGTGGAGGAACGCGGCCTCGCAGACGAGCAGGTCGACGTCCCGTGCGAGCGAGCACACGGTCTCCACGTTCTCCGGGGTGTAACCGAGGTCGGTCACGTACGCGATCTTCTGGCCGGGACCCCGGAGGAGGATCTCCTCCGCCAGCTCGCCCCGGACGAACGCCCTCTCGCCCCCTTCGCGCGTCGCGGCCCGGACCTCGACCTCAGCGGGCTCCGCGCGGCGAACGGCCTGCTTGAGGTCCCGGAGCCAGGGGCCGGGCGCGAGCCCGAGCTTCTCGAGACGGTCCCGGTTCACCGACACGTGCTCGGTCTCGCGGAGCGCGACGGCGAGGACGGGGATCCCGTGGTCCACCGCCGCCGCGTGGATCGTGAACAGCCGCTCGGCGTGGACGGTCCCGTGGAAGCGCCGCTCCGGGAGCGGCGCCGGCCGCATGCCGCCCTCGCCCGTGTACTCGACCGCGCGGATCGTGTCGCCGTCGATCTCCTCCGCCGTGATCCGGACCGGGTAGGTTTCGATCAGGTTCCAGGTGTAGGCCGCGATTCTCCCCTCGACGCTCCTCAGGAACCCCGGCGGCCCCGTCACCGTCACCGCCCGCTCGCGACCGAGGAACAGGCGCAGCAGCCGGTCGAAGCCGACGAAGTGATCCATGTGTGTGTGCGTCACGACCGCTCGCTCGACCCGGAGGAGCTTCCGCGGCGCGACGCTCCCCAGGTCGCCGAGGTCGAGGAGCACCGATCGCCCCTCGTCCAGCAGGTCCACCCAGAGGCCCGGGTCGCCGGTCGGTCCGTTGAGGAGCGAGGGAAGGAAGACGGTGCGCATGGCGGTCAGCCGGCCGCGCCGTCCCGGAACCAGTCCCGCCTCGCCACGTCGATCAGGAACAGGAAGAGCGTGATCACGAGGGGCCCCAGGAACAGCCCGACGAGGCCGAAGGCGAGCATCCCTCCGAAGATGCCGAAGAACACCATGAGCGAGCTCATCTGCACGCCCCGTCCGATGAAGTACGGGCGGAGGAGGTTGTCGATCGTCCCGACGGCGAGGGCCCCCCACAGCGCGAGGAAGAGCGCCTTCCACGGGTGCCCCGAGAGGAGGAGCCAGAGGGCCGCCGGGCCCCACACGATCGCCGTCCCGGACGGAAGGACGGCCGCGAAGAACGTCGCCGCTCCGAAGGCCGCGACGTAGGGAAGCCCGACGATCGCGATGCCGGCCGCGCCGACGACCGCCTGGACGAGCGCCGTCAGCAGCACGCCGTAGAAGACGGCGCGCGTGACGTCCCGGAGCTGGCGGAAGACCCGCTCCTTCTCGTCCTCCCCGAGGGGCAGGAACTGCCGCACGAGGGCGGCCAGCGCCGGCCCTTCGTGGAAGAGCACGGTCATCGTGACGAGCATCACGGCCACCGTGACCACGGTGCCGAGCGCGTTGGCCACGAGCCCCTTCGTGTGGGCCGCCAGGGCCCCTCCGATGCTTCCGAGGACCGATAGGGCGATCTTCCGCAGATCGAGAGCCTCGAGATCCACGTACTGCCCGACCCAGTCGAGCGCCCGCCGGAGCCTCGGCGCCTCCTCGAGGAGCAGGGACCTCGACCCGTCCGCGGCGACCTGTGCGTTGAGCCACTCGTACGCTCCCATCAGGGTGCCCGCGAGCTTGATCACGGCGATCGCCGCCGGGACCACGATGAACGCGGCGACGAGCAACGAGAGGAGCACCGAGGTCGTCCACTCCCATCCGCGGAGCCAGCGGGTGAGCCGCGTGTACACCGGCCAGAAGGCCACCGCGAGCACGATCGCCCAGGCGATCCCCGGCAGCAGCGGCTTGAAGATGAGGTACATGACGTAGAGCGTCAGGACGAGGAGAGCGACGAACAGCGAGCGCGCGGCCGTCTCGGAGCGCATCTCGACCTCCCCGGCGCGGGCCGACGGAACGCGCCGTCGCCCCGAGGCTTGCCCAGGGCGGCACGGTGTGTCAAGGGAGGCCGCGCGCGGGCTCGACGCCCGCGAGCCGCCGTCGTACGATCTCCGTTCGATGCGCGTCGGCGACGGAGAGCGAAACCGCGTCCCGGCGCTCCCGTAGAAGAAGCTCCCGCGCGGGAGCGGAGAGCGAGGAGCGCGCATGAGGTCGGGCTGTCTCGCGGCGGCGCTCGGCGCCGCCGCGTTGGCCGCGGCGCCCGCGGCGGCGGAAGGCATAGAGCGGGGCTCGGTCCACCGGGTCCCCCGCGCGGCCTCGGCGATCGAGATCGACGGCGCCCTCGGCGACGCGGCCTGGGGAGGCGCGCTCCGCCTCGAGATGGCCTACGAGGTGGATCCCGGCGAGAACACGCCGGCGCCCGTGCGCACCGAGTGCTTCCTGACCTACGACGACCGCAACTTCTACGTCGGCTTCCGCGCGCACGATCCCGACCCGTCCCGGATCCTCGCGCGCTACTCCGACCGCGACAAGGCCTGGTCGGACGACTGGATCGGCGTCGCGCTCGACACCTTCAACGACCAGCGCCGCGCCTACGAGCTGATCGTCAACCCGCTCGGCGTGCAGATCGACGCGCTGAACGACGACATCGGGGGGAGCTACGACACGTCCTGGAACGCCATCTGGGAGTCGGCGGGCCGGATCACCGCGGAGGGGTACGAGGTAGAGATGGCGATCCCCTTCCACCAGATCCGGTTCCAGCGGTCGGACGGCGAGCAGACCTGGGGGTTCGACGCGTTCCGCAGCTGGCCGCGCGGGGACCGCTTCCACATCGGGCTCTTCCCGCGGGAGCGCGGGGCCAACAGCTACCTGGCCCAGACCGTGAAGATCGTCGGGATGGCCGGGGCGAGCCCGGGCGACAACCTGGAGATCGCGCCCACCGCGACGACGTCGAGGACCGACGAGAGGGACCCGTTCCCGGAGGGCCCGCTCGAGAAGGCCGACGCGACGACGGAGCTCGGCGCCAGCTTGAGGTGGGGGGTGACGCCGGACGTGTCCCTCAACGGCGCCGTCAATCCCGACTTCTCGCAGGTCGAGGCGGACGTCCTGCAGCTCGACATCAACGAGCAGTTCGCTCTCTTCTATCCGGAGACCCGCCCCTTCTTCCTCGAGGGGGCCGACTACTTCCGCACCCCCCTCGACCTCGTCCACACGCGGAACGTCGCCGACCCGGCAGGGGCGGCGAAGCTGACCGGGAAGCAGGGACACCACACCTGGGGCGTCTTCACGGCGCGCGACGACGTGACGAACGTGCTCTTTCCCGGCCCCGAGGAGTCGGCCTCGGGGAGCTTCGCCTTCGAGAGCTGGTCGTCCGCCGCCCGCTACCGCCTCGATCTCGGGAAGAGCTCGACCGCGGGAGGCACCGTCACGGACCGCCGGGGGGACGGCTACCGGAACACCGTCGCGAGCGCCGACGCGGTCTTCCGGTTCACCGAGAACGACAGGCTGACCGTCGTCGCCGCACGATCCGAGACGCGGGACTCCGAGGAGATGCTCGCCTTCCTCGAGGAGTCGGGCTTCGAGCCGCGCGAGGGCGGCTTCTCGGACCGGGCCGTCGCGGCGGAATTCGAGCACTCCGTCCGGGAGTGGTGGATCGCGGCGACGTGCTTCGACATCGGCGACGGGTTCCGCAGCGATCTCGGCTTCCGGACGCAGGCAGGCCACCGGGGGGCGGAGATCCGGGGCGCCCGCGTGCTCTGGGGGGAGCGGGGCGACTTCCACCGCCGCATGGCGGTGGGCGCGGGCGCGGAGAGGGAGGAGGACTCGGAGGGCGCTCTCCTGGAACAGAGCGCGATCGCCTGGTGGAACCTCAACGGCCCGAAGGATTCCTTCCTGGGCGTCACGGTGGACCTGAGCGACCGCTCGTTCGAAGGGGTTCGCTACGACGACCAGTGGGAGGTCGAGGGGATCGCGGAGGTCCAGGCGACGGGGGATCTCTGGGTGCGGCTCGAGGCGGCCGCGGGCGACGCCGTCGACCACGAGAACAACCGCCCGGGAGACGGGGCCGAGGCGAGCCTGCAGTTCACGTTCAAGCCGGGGCGCCACCTGTCGGTCCAGTTCGCGCATCGCTACGCCCGCCTCGACGTCGAGGAGGGGATGCTCTTCCGCGCCCACGCCCCCGAGCTGCGGCTCGTGCAGCAGTTCAACGCGAGAGCGTTCGTCCGGGCGGTCGTCCAGCTGACGGACATCCGGCGGGACCCGGACCTCTACGTCGCGCTCGATCCGGAGGACAGGCCCGACGCCCGGTCGCGGGACCTCTTCACGCAGCTCCTCTTCTCCTACAAGGTCAACGCGCAGACCGCGCTCTACGCCGGGTACTCGGACCGGTCCTTCGGGGGGGACGACTTCGACACGACGCGCGCGTCGCGGACCTTCTTCCTCAAGCTCGGCTACGCCTGGCTGCGGTAGGCCCCGCCGCCTTCTCGCCCCACGCCTCCGCCGCCGGGGCCGCCTCGACCCGCCTCGGCAGGCCGAGGCGCTCGAGCTCGGCGTCTCGCGCGTCGCGGAACTCGAGCCCGCTCGCCCGGAGCGCGATCGCCCCGGGAAGGAACTCGACGGTCGAGCCGTAGAGCCGGTCCCCCGCGACCGGGAACCCGCGCGTCGCCGCCTGGCAGCGGATCTGGTGCGAGCGCCCGGTCTCGGGGCGCATCTCCCAGCGCAGGAGGGCGATCGACCGCCACGCGGTCGCGCCGAGATACCGCGCGACCGTGCGGCCGGGCTTCCCGCGATCCGACTCCCACGAGCGGCGCTTGCCGCGGACCAGGAGCCCCTCCCACGCCGCCTCGAACCCGGCCTCACCCGGCGGCTCCCCCGCGGTCCACGCCTCGTACCGCTTGACGACGCCGCGCCTTTCGAACAGCCCGCACAGGAGCCGGTGCGCCTCGGCGCTCCGCGCGAACACGACGAGCCCGGAGACCTCGAGATCCAGACGGTGCACGATCCAGACCTTGCCGGAAAACCGCCTGGCGACTTCGTGGACGAGACACGGGCGCGGGTCCGCCGCGCCCCGCCGTCCCGGGATCGTCAGCATGCCGGCCGGCTTGTCCGCGACCACGACGTGGTCCGAGGAGAGGAGAATCGCGGGCTCTCTCAAGACCCGCCTCGGCGCTCCCCTTCCCGGGGCGCCCACCGCCCGATCTTCGCCGCGCGCGCGGCCTTCTCCGCCTCCTTGTACCGCGCCGCCCGCTCGAACGCGAACCGCGTGTACGCGCGGGCGTACCCCTCGCGGATCATCTCCTCGTTGACGTCCGCGCCGTCGAGGATCACGTAGCGGAGGAGCCTCCCGTACTTGTCCCGGTCCGCGCTCAGCGCGTCCGGCTCGAGCACGACGGTCTTCCCGAGGAGGCGGCTCTTCGCGTGATCGCGCGCGCGCTCGGCGAGCGCACGCCACCAGGGGTTCGCGTCGTCGAGCTCCGGCGTGTCGATCCCGACCAGGCGAACCTTCTCCTTGGTCTCTTCGAGCCGGACCGTGATCGTGTCGCCGTCCGCGACCCACTCGACGCGCCCCTTCCGGAGCGCGGGGGAGCCCTCCGCCGCGACCGCCGCGAGGGCGGCGAGGACGACGGCCGCGAGCGCGATCGGAAGGCGCGCGCGGGCGGGAATCCTGTGGACCTGCATCGCTCCGAGTCTACACGAG
>ERZ1649853.76-NODE-76-length-39741-cov-6.317316_pt1 | contig 39741 bp, 52 predicted proteins | sample MGYA00575353_ERZ1649853 | MGnify/ENA primary metagenome ERZ1649853 (study PRJEB40853, sample SAMN11349654) | freshwater sediment metagenome | isolation source: river sediment | host: Sediment | place: India: Okhla Barrage, New Delhi | collected 2017-02-21 ...
GTCTCAACGATCGTCTCCCGGTTGTCCGCGGAGAACCTGCCCGAGGGGGCCGCCACGTTGGCCCGCCCTAGCCTGCCCATGATCGCCGGGGCCGAGACGCGGTAGGCCTGGAGCTTGACGGGGTCGAGGGTCACCCTGACCTGGCGCCTCTGCCCGCCGGTCACGGTCACCTCGGACACGTCCGGACCCTTCTTGAGCTCGTTGCAGAGCTCCATGGCAACCCGCCTGAGCTCGTAGCCGCCGTACCGGGGGTTTTCGCTCCAGAGGGTCAGGGCGAGGACGGGCACGTCGTCGATGGATTTGGCCTTGACCAGGGGCTGGGACACGCCGGGGGGGATGCGGTCGTAGTTGGACATGAGCTTGCTGTAAAGCTTCACGAGGCTGTCTTCGGCGTTTTCGCCCACACAGAAGCGGACGATGGTGAGGTTCGAGCCCGGCTGCACGATGGAGTAGAGGTACTCCACCCCCTTGATCTCCCAGAGGAACTTTTCCATGGGCGTGGTGAGCCGCTCCTCGACCTCCTTCGGGGATGCGCCGGGGTACGACACGAAGACGTCCGCCATGGGCACGACGATCTGCGGCTCCTCTTCCCGGGGCGTGACGACGATGGCGAACACGCCCAGGAGGAGCGAAGCGATGACCACCAGCGGCGTCAGCTTCGACTGGATGAAGGCCCGGGCTATCCTGCCGGATATGCCGAGCCCCCTCATTTCCGGCCCCCCTCCACGATCCCGCCGTCGATGGCCTTCTCCACGCCGGTCACGACGATCTCCTCGTTCGGGGCGAGTCCGGAGAGGACCTCCACCCCATTGGCGCTCTTCCTGCCGGCCCTGATGAGGCGGTAGGTCATGACGCCGGAGGAGTCCACCACATAGACCCCTGCAAGCTGGCCCTTCTCGACGATGGAAGCCTCGGGCACCAGGAGCGCGGTCCTCTTCCCCAGGGGTATGCGCACGCGGGCGAACATGCCGCTCTTGAGGGCCGGGTCGTCCACCGCGACCTTCAGGAGAAAGGTCCGCGACCCGGCATCCACGGCGGGCACGACTTCCCGGACCCTGCCCTTGACGACCTTGTGCAGGGAGTCGACGGCCACCTCCACCGGAAGACCCGCCGTGATCCTGCCCGAGAGGCCTTCGCCGGCTGACGCCTCCACAAAGCGGCTCCCTTCCCCCTCCAGGGTGAGAAGGGGCATGCCGGGGGAGGCCATGCTCCCCGCGTCGACGTGCTTCTTCGTCACGCGGCCGGAGAAGGGCGCAGTGATGCGGGTGAACCCCAGGGCGGTCCGGGCCTCGCCGGCCATGGCCTGTGCACGGGCATACTCCGCCTCCGCCATTTTGAGCGCGGCCTCCACCTGGTCCATCTCCTGGCCGGTCAGGGCCTTCTGCTCGTAGAGGTTCCGGTAGCGGGTCCACGTGGCCTTCGCGAGGTCCCGGTTCACCTTCGCGGCCTCCATGGCCAGGGAGGCCGCCTTCGCCCGCTCGGAGGCGTCCCGGTCGTCGATGGCCGCGAGGAGCTCGCCCACCTTCACGGAATCGCCCTCGCGGACCTTCAGGGAGGTCACGGCCCCCATCACCCGGCTCGCGAGGATGCTCGCGCTGTCCGATTTCACGGTGCCCGCCGCCTCGAAGAGGTCGTCGATCTCCCGGGGAGAGGCCGCCTGCACCGTGACGCCGGTCACCCGGGCCCGCTTCACCGGGGCTTCCCCGCCGCCGCCACCGCAGCCCGCCATGCCGACGAGCACCAGCAGGCAGAGAGGCACGCATACGGCCCACGATCTTTTCTTTCCTGTCATCTCATCCCTTCCTCTGTCACGATATGCCGCAGCCATGCCGGACCTCCCGTCTCACTCGCCCACGCCCAGGTCTTCGAGCATGGTCCCGCCCTCGAAGCTCAGGGTCGCCGCCGCGATCCCGACGGCGTTTTCCCGCTCCACGACCGCGGCCCTCGCCTGCTCGAGGCTGGCCTGGGCGCTCAGGAGATCCGCCAGGGGCGCGAGGCCGTTCTCGTAGCGCAGCCTGATGAGCCGGGTGCTTTCCTCGGCGGTGGTAAGGGCCTGCCGCGCCAGCTCGCTGTTCATCCTCGCCTCCTCGGCGTTCAGCCAGGCCTCGCGGATCCGGTACGAGATCCCCTGCTTCATGGCCTGGAGCGACTGCTCGGCCTGGTTCGCCAGGTGCTTCGCCTTCGCCCGCTGGTACTCCCGCTTCGTCCCGTCGAAAAAATCCCACCTCAGGAAGGCCGAGGCCTGCCAGCTTTTTCCCTCTGAGCCGAAGGGCGTGTCCCGGTCATCCCGCTGGTAGGCCGCACCCACCCCCAGGGTGGGCAGATAGCCCGCCTCCGCCAGGGAGACGCCTTTTCTCGCAATCTCCGTCCTCAAGGACGCGGCCTTGAGATCGCTCCTGTCCAGGGCCGTGCCGGTGTAATGGGTAAAATCCCTGAAGGGCAGGACCACGGGCTCCTCGGCCGCGTCGACCCGCTCGCCCGCCGCGGTGAGCAGGCCCAGCCTCTCCCGGGCCAGGGCGAGGTCTTTCCGGGCGGAGTTGGCGCGCTGCCGGGCCTCCATGAGGGCGGTGGCGGTGCGCAGGGTGTCCGCGTACTGGGCCAGGCCGTTTTTGTGCCTCAGGGACGCGAGCCGCACGTTCTCCTGTGCCTCCTCGATGCCCCTGGCCGAGGCCCTCACGTGCCCGCGGGCGCTCTGCACCATGAGCCAGGCCCTGGTCACGGAAAAGGCGGTCTCCTCCTTTTTCGTCTTCAGGTCACCCGCCGCTGCCTGCGCCTCCTTCCTGGACATGGAGAGGCTCACCAGGGCGGGCTGCAGGAACAGGGGCTGCTCGACGGCGACGGTGGTCTGGAAGTCGCCGATGGGGTCCGGGTCGTTGAGGAGGTCGGGACTGAAGTCGCCGGTCGTGATGCGCTCCTGGTTGAGGCGGGACATGAAGGCGTAGCCCGGGGTCGTGGTGCGGAGGTAGCGCTCCTCCAGCCACACCCTTGGCAGAAGCGAGGAGCGGGCAACGCCGACGTCCTTTTCCCGGGCATGAAGGCCTTCCTTCCGGGCGAGGACCTCGTGGTTGTTCTCCAGGGCCATGCGCACCGCGTCCGCAAGCCCGAGCTTCCGCCCGGCTTCGGCGTCCAGGGCCGGTGTGACCGGAGGCGCAAGCAGGGAGAGCGCCGCCCAGAGTAGCAGCCCGCCTGCGAGTGGGTACATTTTGGCTCTGGAAGTCAGAGCTGAAACCATGTTCTCCTCCCCTTTCACGCGATATAGACCGCCAGAATGTTCTACTGAATTTATAATAATAATACCAACATATTCAATGCCTGCACGTTCGTTGCCCATGAACCGCCCCTGGCGGGGCTCCTCCGTGTTCGGAAAACCATCACATCTCAGAGGTGGCAAGATGGTTCAATCGGCTGCACCTCCATGTAAGGAAAAACCGGCACGGATGCCGGCTGACGGAATCTTTCTTTCCCATTATTGATCCAGATCAGGGGCGTCGTCATCGAACTGTTGCATTTACTCCGGGCATCTCTTTTTTTCGGCTATTTGCAAGATATGGTTGAAACTGGCAATTTACAGTAAGGAATTTATGACTTCTCTTCAATCGCATTCGCCGTCTTCACCTACGAAAACTTCAAACAGGGCATCCATACCCCCCTCATCCTTCCTGACACGAATGTTTTGACATGACCTTGGATCACCATATATGGGCTTGATGCCGGTGGGCTTTTCGGGGTATGGTGTCAAGCGCCAGTGCCAATACACCAGTGTGTGGTATATGGCAGGAAAGCTGTTTCCTCTCCACCCTCATCTGTCGGTGATGCTGACGCCGGAGAGGGGCAGCGGCATATACGTGGATGGAGGGAATCATGAAAATTGCGTTGCCATCGATCGGGAGCGTGGTCGACGGACATTTCGGGCACTGTGAGTATTTCACTGTTTTTACGGTCGATGACCAGAAGAATATCCTGAGCGAGGAGGTTGTGCAGCCGCCTGCAGGCTGTGGCTGCAAGTCCAACATTGTGGACATTCTTGCGGAGATGGGGGTGAAGGTTATGCTCGCGGGGAATATGGGGGCAGGTGCGGTCAATGTGCTGGGCTCTCATGGGATAGCTGTTGTACGCGGATGCAGCGGAGACCTGCGAAAAGTGGTGGAAGACTGGCTTGGCGGTTCATTGAGCGACTCCGGCTCGACGTGCGCGGCGCACGATGGGTGCGACAGCCATTAGAGGGAACAGCGGCAGTCAGGCTGGTATGCCTTTTCCGGCATCCGCATAGGATTCATTACCGTCTCGAGCCCCTCGAACGCGAGACGGCGATGGCCCTTTCCAATGCAGCCCTGTGGAGCTCTCCCGAAAAATGCACAGGGCTTCTCCCGTACAGCACATCCCACCCGGCGGGGTCGGCCGTGCAGAAGAACTGTGCCTCGAGGCCGATATGAACAGGAGCGTCTTCCATTCGGATTCCGACCGTCTGTTTAGCCGCCTCCCAAGTTGCGCCACAGGGCGCTCCGTGCAGGACGGTAATTCTGGAAACCCTCCCGTCGACAACGACCGTCTCAAACTCCGGAGTTCCGAAGATTCTGCCATACTCGCCCAAGTCTTCCCTCCGGGGCAGTGCACAGCAGATCCTGGGCGTAATGACACATCCCCGGGTGGTTCTCCTGTTCGAGGCTATCACCGGAATCTTAAGCTCACTGCAGAGAGACCAGAGGTCGCTGGAAAGGTCCGGGTGCTTCAGATAGTCAAGGACCAGATCCGCTGCGATGACTCGCGGGAGGTACTCCCCCCCGTTTTCAACGACATCGGGCAGAGCCTCATCGATATCGCAGGTTTCAACCTCGAAGCGGTCCCCTCCGAAAAGTCCGATCCCCCTGATCTTGTTTTTCCCGCTTCCATTCTGCTGAAAAACGAGAATGCGCTGGGGCTCTCCTTTTGCACGACGGTCTTCCATGGGGTATCGAATCTTTCAAGCCGCTTTTTCTTCGCTCCTTTTCCTGATATGCCCCTTGAAGCCATCCCGTCAATACTCATCGCTGTGCATTGGGGCCTTGACGCCCGAGACGTACAGGTTTAATAATTAGCATATGCCAAGTCAGGAGATGCATGATCAATGCCCCGGACCCGAAAATGCAGGAGGATTTCGCATCTGCCCGACATCCTCTACTTCAAACCGGCAGGCATCCCAGCTCGTGAACTGGACGAAGTGACACTCGCACTGGACGAGATGGAAGCCGTGCGCCTTGCCGACCTGGAGGGCTTGTACCAGGAGGAGGCCGCCGGGCGAATGAATATATCGAGGCAGACCTTCGCAAACATTCTCGCATCTGCCCGCCGTACAATAGCGGAGGCGCTCGTATCGGGCAAGGCCTTAAAAATAGAAGGCGGCAATATCGAAGTGAAGGGAGCGCGTCTTTTCTGCGCACATTGCCGCAACGAGTGGATGATCCTGGGAGATCAGCATGTCCGTGCGCGGTGCCCACGGTGTGGTGCTCCAGGTACTCAACCGTGAACAAAGCACTGAAGGTCAAGCCTGGAGAACGCAGGCAGCGAAAAGACCACTGTAAAAAAGCACAAAGAAGAGGGCACCGGATGAACGGCTCCATCTTTGGAGTCTCGCTTCCCGTGCTCGTGAAAGGCCTCACGTGAAGAAACAGAAAAAGACAGCCGCCTCATCTTTATCATCGACCGACTCCATACTGGAGAGCATCTCGGACGGGGTGTTCACGGTTGACCAGGACTGGCGCATCACCTCGTTCAACAGGGCCGCCTCGAAGATCACCGGCATCCCTCGCGAAGAGGCTATGGGCAGGTTCTGCTCCGACGTGTTCCGGTCGAGTATGTGCGAAGCCGACTGCGCCCTGCGAAAGACACTGAGGTCCGGGAAGCCTGCCATAGGGAGATCCTGCTACATTATCGACTCGAATGGGCGTCGCATCCCCATCAGCGTCTCCACCGCCGTGCTCAAGGATGGGCAAGGAAGAATCGCAGGAGGAGCCGAGACGTTCCGCGACCTGACAGAGCTGGAGGAACTCCGCCAGGAACTCAAGGTGCGCTCTCACGTGGGGAACCTCGTGAGCCTGAGCCCGGTCATGCAGAAGGTCTTCGAGGTGATCCCGGCGGTAGCGGCCAGCCCCAGCACCGTGCTGATCCTCGGCGAGACCGGCACCGGCAAGGAACTCGTGGCCAGGACCATCCATGAGTTGAGTCCGCGGAAGGACGGTCCGTTTACCGCCGTCAACTGCGGGGCCCTGCCCGATGCGCTGCTGGAGTCAGAGCTGTTCGGCTACAAGGCGGGAGCTTTTACCGGGGCGAACAGGGACAAGCCGGGCCGGTTCGCCCTTGCCAAGGGGGGCACCCTCTTTCTGGACGAGATCGGAGAAGTGAGCCCTGCCCTGCAGGTGAAACTTCTGCGTGTCCTCCAGGACAGGGTCTACGAGCCCCTCGGATCGGTTCGCTCCGAGAAAGCGGATGTCCGGGTGATCGCTGCGACAAACAGGGACCTCTCCGGGCTCGTGAAAAAAGGCCTCTTCCGCGAAGACCTCTACTACCGCATCAATGTGGTGCGCTTGGAGCTGCCTCCTCTGAGGAAACGCAAGGAGGACATCCCCTCCCTTGCCGAGCATTTTATCACCCGCTTCAACAGGCTGCAGGAAAAAGCAGTCCAGGGACTGACCTCCGACGCCCTCTCTCTGCTCATGGCCCACGACTGGCCGGGAAACATCCGCGAGCTCGAAAATGCCGTGGAGCGTGCCTTCATCCTCTGCAGCAAAGGCTCCATCGGCGTATGTCACCTGCCCGAGGAGCTTACGGTCCGCTATTGCGACAGCACGATGCCATCGAGCATGCGGTCCGCACGGGATACCCTGGAGGCCCTAACCATCCGGAAGGCCCTGGAGAGGAACAAGGGAAGCAGAATCGCGGCGGCGCGTGAACTCGGCATCCACAAGAGTACCCTGTTCCGTAAGATCAGGAAGCTGGGGGTCTCCCGTGCAGGCAAAGAAGGCCCATCGCAGAAGCGAAAAGAGTGAACCGGGGAATCAACGTGCCCGGCATGATCATTCCGCGCACGTGGAGCTGCTGCCGCAGGGAAACTTGCACGGGGGGTTCTGCCTTTTCGTGAACAATGCTCTTTTACCCCGCTTTACTTGTCGATCTGCATACCCGGGGCTAATATATTTAATAATTCGTTTTACAAAAGTCCCCCGGCACGATCCGGGAGACGGATCATGGATATCGAACGCATGGAAGGAGGAGATGTATGCCCGAAGAGATCAAGGCAGGGTGTGCGCGGCCCACTGGCGGCCCGGTGGGGGAAGCCCCCGAAAGAACCGCTCCTGCAGGGACTGGACCGGTAAAGGAGGAAAAGGGCATGATCAAGGTTGGGGGCAAGGCCCCGGATTTTACGGCACCGGCGTACCTGGGAGGCAAGTTCGTACAGGTGAAGCTCTCCGATTACCTCGGCAAATGGGTGGTGCTCTGCTTCTACCCCGGAGACTTCACCTTTGTCTGAGCGACCGAGATCTCGGCAGTTGCCGAGAAATATCCCGAGTATCGGAAGCTCGGGGTCGAGGTCTTTTCCATGAGCGTGGACAGCGTGTTTGTGCACAAGATGTGGAACGATCACGAGCTTACGAAGATGGTATCCGGCGGCGTGCCATTTGCCATGCTCTCTGACGGCGGCGGCCGGGTGGGGAGCGTGTACGGCGTGTACGACCAGGATGCGGGCGTGGAGATGCGCGGCCGCTTCATCATCGACCCGGACGGGGTCATCCAGGGCTATGAGGTGCTCACGCCCCCCGTGGGCAGGAACGTGGACGAAACTATCCGCCAGATCCAGGCCTTCCAGGTCGTGCGGAACAGCAAAGGAACCGAGGCCACGCCTTCGGGCTGGAAGCCGGGCAAGATGACGCTCAAGCCCGGACCGGACCTCGTGGGCAAGGTGTGGGAGGTATGGAAGACTTCCATGGCCTTTGACTGAGCCCTTTCCTGCGAGGTTTGTTTCACTTTAGGGTTGCAGACGGAGGAGAAATACGACGAGTTCGTGTCTCTCCTCCGCAGTGAAGGAAGACTCCTCATCCCTGCGAGCCGAACGATCTTTTCCGGCCGCTGGCGATCCTCGGTGCGACGAGGAAGACCATGAGCCCTGCCGCGATGCAGGCAAGCAGATATCTTTCGTCACCGATCGACATAGGCGGAGTGACCCTGAATACGATGTCCCTGATCACCCCTCCCCCGGCACCTGTCGAGAGGACCAGCACACCCAGCAGGTCGAGCTCGTGATTCACGGTGCAAAATCCACCCGAGACCGCAGAAATGGACGTTGCGGGAATATCCATGGGGTACATGATCATAAGGCCGCGCCTTTCACCTGCTCATCGTCCGGTGCGGGCGCGGAAAGAGGCCTTACCCTTCAGCCGGACCTGCTCTATGAGCCCTTTGTTCATGAGGTCTTCCAGGTATTTCACCGCCTCGTTGAGGTGAATCGCAAGCCCGCCCGAAATGTCTTCCGCACTGCACGGCCTTCTGCTAAGCAGCTCAAAGACCGTCTCGGCCGTTGCGGAAAACTCGTCTCTGCCGTTGACCTTCCGGAAGTCGGCAATCAACTCGGCCGGCGGGCTGAAGAGCGAAACGTTCTCTTCAAGACGGGCATGGTCCACGCCTGCCGCGAAGTCCTCGGCAGGGGGCCTGGTGACCGTGTTGATCTGTATCCTGTCGGGACCGATCAAGGCCGCCTGTCTGGCGATCATTTCGGCCTCTGCACGCATCGCCGTGTGGCCGGACAGGATGAAGACCTCGAGATGGTACTGCCCGCTGAAGCACTTCCGGAAAGCGGCGAGCCCGTCCAGCATGAGCTCGAAGGTGATCGAGGGGTGCGGCCGGTTAACGGCCCTGAACATGCCCGCGTTGCCGGCATCCAGAGAGGGGATGACCAGGTGTGCTTCCCTGAGCTGCACACGGACGTCCTCCTGCCAGAGCAGTGATCCGTTGGTCAAAACCGCGACAGGGATATCCGTCATGGAGCGGATGCGGCCGATGAGTTCGCCGATGCGCGAGTACAGGGTGGGTTCGCCGGACCCGCTCAGGGTGATGTAGTCCGGCCGTGAAACGAGCTTGCATTCGAGCTCTCCAATGATTTCTTCAAGGGGGCACCACTCCCGGCGCTCTACGGTGAGGTTCGTGGTACGGCCGAGCTGGCAGTAGATGCAGTCATACGTGCAGGTCTTGAACGGCACCAGATCGACTCCGAGAGACCTGCCGAGCCTTCTGGACGGGACCGGACCGAAGATGTGCCGGAAAGCTTTCCCGCTGCCGGGAGTTCTTTCATCTGCCATCGGTCTGCCCGCTTCCTCCGGAGAGGATGAACCTCCCCTGGTATCGCTCGAGGTCTGAGAGCGTCTCGATGTGAACGTGGGCCAGGTTTCCGGGGAGTCCGCCCCTGGGCCAGAAGCGAAGCTGAGATCCCTCGATGCCGTCCGGCCGTGGGGTGCCTTCCCAGTCGCGGATGATAAAGGCCATGGCAAAGCACTGGACCTCGTCGCCGTTCGGATAGGCGAAGCTCTGCTGCGGGCCGGAGTACAGGGCCATGGGTTCTGCCGAGAGCACGTTGAGCCCGGTCTCTTCGAGCACCTCGCGTTTGAGGGCATCCAGGGCCGTTTCCCCCAACTCGACAGAGCCTCCGGGCAGCCCCCAGCACCCCGTATCCAAACGGTGCTGGAGCAGGACCTCCCCCTGCCCGTTGACGATCAGTGCGCGAACGCCCGGGACGAAGATACGCTGCTTCCCCACCAGGGACCGTATCGTACGCACGTAGGATTCCACCAGCTCATCCTTCCAGGGTAAAAACCGTTCCCGTAGAAAACGGGAAACACCTCTGGGGAAACTCCCGGTAGAGGCGATCGACCGCTTCCCGGCCGGTGCAGTGGAACGGGTAGAACTCCTGCACGGCCAGATCTTTTAAGCCTGCAACGGTTTTATCCATACGGACCGGACCAGCGGACAGGAGGTGCATACCCCCCATTACGGCGCGGATGCGGGAGCCGGCCGTCAGCTCCCGGATATACTCCAGCGTGTTCACGACTCCGGCATGGGCGCAGCCCAGCAGGACGACGACGCCGCCCGGCGTATCGATGAAGACCGCCTGGTCATCGCGAAACTCGTCGGGTACCGTGCATTCGGCATCGGCAAAGAACGGCCCCCCGCTGTCCTCGTAGTCGTTCCTGCGGGGTATGGGCCCGGTGATGAACAGGCCGTCCGCAACTTCCGTAGGGACCCGGACAGGTCTGATCTCCGCCCGGGACTTCACGAGATCTTTAACCTTGTGAGGCATGCCTATATCGTGGGGCACACGGCCTGGGCCGCAGGCATACTTCGGCTCGAAGGCATCGGGGTGAGCATAGACAGGCGGGCATTTCTCAAGGCCCAAGACGTGGGGGAGTCCGCCCGTATGGTCGTAGTGCCCATGGCTCAGGATGACCGAATCCGCCATCGCGGGGGTTATGCCGAGTTTCGGTGCGTTCGCGCCGAGCGCGAGGTCCTGGCCGGTGTCGAAGAGATAGCACCCGTGTCCGGATTCTATCCACACGGACAGCCCGTGCTCGGCCATAAGATCACCGGCCGGCGCAACATTTTCAACCAGCACCGTGATCCTGAGTTTCTTCATAGATTGCCCTCACAGACCCGAGAGCGCCTGCTCCAGGTCCTCCAGGATGCTCGCCGTGGGCTCGATCCCTAAAGACAGGCGGACCGTGTTCTCCTTGATGCCGAATACCGTGCGCCGTTCGGGCGGGAGATAGAGCATGGCAGTCAGGTAGGGGATGCAGACAAGGGTTTCGGTCGCACCGAGGCTCACCGCGTGGAAGATGAGCTTGAGGTTCCGGATGAACTGCTTGGCGTCTTCCTGATCTTCCCCTACGTCGAAGGCCATCATGCCGCCGAACCCGTCACGCATCTGCAGTGAGGCGATATCATGCCCAGGATCTCCCGCTGCACTTCCGTCAATAAGGAAACAGGCCAACAAACAGCCTTCCGGTCCAGGCCTTCAGCAGTGCTTTCCCGTTCGATCAGTCGAGCCATATGGCGCCCACAGGGCAGTCCTCTTCACAGGCTCCGCATCCGCAGCATGTATCTTCGTCCACATATGCCCCATCTCCTCGCATGCTGATCGCGCCCACCGGGCACAGAGGGACACATACGCCGCACCCCGTACACAAATTTCCGTCGACCTTTGCCGTCATCATTTTTCTCTTCACAGGCCCGGCAAGGGTCGATTCTCCCGTTGTGCCCACACCTCTGCCTCCCATGCTCACCCCTCTTCCGCCCGTGCCTCTGCCTCCCATACCCTGGCCTCTGCCTCCGATTCTGCCAGCTCCTCTACCGCCCCCACCTCTCACACCCCGTCCTCCGCATCTCCCCATACCCATGCTTTCCTCTCTTTATTCCCATGCAGGACCGCCTCAGACGGCTACCCGCCGGGGCAAATGTCTTCGGCAGCCTCTCATCGGCCACGTGGCAGCTGCCGTTTCTCAATCCTTGTTTCCCGCTGTCTGGAGCTCTTCCACCCGTTTACGGATCTTGCCGAGGGTCTGCTCGAGATACTCCGCCTGCCCCCTCAACGCTTCGAGCTCCTGCTCCCTTCCGACCGGAGGCGCGGTCGGAGCGGTATACGGCCGGTCCCTTCCCCATGAGGGAGGGCAAGCCCCGGACCCAGGCACACCGGTCGCATAATATCGGTGGCGCCAGCCGCGCCCTCGTCCACCGCACCCTCCCCATCCGCCGCCCCGGCCCCAATAGATGCGCCCTGGCCCGGGATTGGCATATCCCGGAACAGCATATCCGGCACAGTATCCTGCAGCGCGTCCTGTCGTTGGTCCGAATCCTCCAGGCCCTGTCCGATCTCCATATGGCATGGTCAGTTCCTCCTTCCTTTTTTCCCGCGAATATCCTTGTGTCAATCGTTGCGACCCCATCGGCATCTTCCGCCCCGGGTCCTGAACCTCCCACGGCGACCGCGACAGCCGGGCATCAGATGGCGTCCGTCGGCCAGCCTGCTTGTGATGAACGAGGTCACAATCTCATCGACCCCGCCGCACATGAACCCCTCGACCTGTACCCCCGCCCTGATGAGGGCAGTCTCCAGCACATGGGATACGGCCCCGCACACCAGCACCTCCACACCGAGCCCTGCCACTTCAACAGCCCGTTGAAAAGGGTCCCTGCCGGTCAGGGTTCTGCCCCTGCGGCCCAATTCCTTGCCAGCCTCGATATCGATGAGGCACAAGGTGTCCGTCATATCGAAGACCGGCGATATCCGTCCTCCCCAGTGGGCAACCGCTATCCTCATGAACAGAAAAACAGCAAATGATGTGCCATACCACCCTGCACACTCATGATAATGATATTCAAGGTGATCTTTCGTTATAAAGTGATTGCTGTCATATATCACACGTGCATTTTGAGATTATCAGCTTGATGTCGAATTGCATTTCGCATTATTTAAGAAAAGGGACAGGTCATATGAAGCCATCAGAATGCACGGACAACGCACAGCGCGAGCGCGACATCATCCTGGATTCCCTCAACGAGGGGGTTTTTACCGTGGGGCCGGACTGGCGGATCACCTCGTTCAACCGCGCGGCCGAGCGCATCACCGGCGTGCCGAGAAAGGACGCCCTGGGCAAGGCGTGCTTCGAGGTGTTCCATGCGGACATCTGCGAGCAGTCCTGCGCGCTCAGGCGTACCCTGGAGACCGGCAGGCCCACGGTGAACTCCACCGCCCACATCATCAACATACAGGGGCAGAAGGTCCCAATCCGCATCTCTGCCGCAATCCTTCGCGACGGCGAGGGGAACCATATCGGAGGCGTCGAGACCTTCCAGGACCTGAGCCAGGTGGAGCAGCTGCAGAAGGAGCTCAAGGGCCTGCGCACCTTTGAGGACATCATCGGACGCAGCCCCTTGATGATGGACCTCTTCGAGATCATCCCTCAGGTTGCCGAGAGCAACAGCACAGTCCTCATCGAAGGCCCGAGCGGGACCGGCAAGGAGCTCTTTGCCCGGGCCATCCACAACCTGTCACCCCGGAAAAAAAAGCGCTTCGTCCCGGTGAACTGCGCGGCCCTGCCGGATACGCTGCTGGAAAGCGAGCTCTTCGGCCACAAGGCGGGCGCATTCACCGATGCCCGGCGCGACAAGGCAGGCCGGTTCACGCTGGCGCACGGCGGCACCCTCTTCCTCGACGAGATCGGAGACGTATCGCCGGCCATGCAGGCAAAGCTCCTGCGTGTCCTCCAGGACCGCGTCGTGGAGCCCCTGGGGTCGGTCGAACCCGTCAAAGTGGACGTGCGGGTCGTGGCGGCAACGAACAGAAACCTCGCAGACCTCGTGCGCTCGGGCACATTCCGCGAAGACCTGTACTACCGCATCCGCGTCATCCGCCTGACGCTGCCCGCCCTCAAGCAGAGGCGCGAGGACATCCCGCTGCTGATCGACCACCTCATCGCCAGGTTCAACCGGCTCCAAGGCAAGGACATCGCGGCCGTCTCGCCTGATGCCATGTCCAGGCTCATGGAACACGACTTTCCGGGCAATGTCCGCGAACTGGAGAACATCATCGAGCAGGCCTACGTGCTCTGCCGCGGAAGCATCATAGAGCTCCACCACCTGCCGCCAGAGCTGCGGCCTGCAGCCGCTCCCGGCCAGAACAGCCTGGGGCCCATGAGCCTGAAGGCCATGGGGCGGCACCTCATCACCGAGACGCTTCTGCGCTACGGCGGCAGCCGGAAGCGGGCAGCCCGCGACCTGGGGATAAACGCCAGCACCCTCTACCGCAAGATCGCCGCGCTCGGCATCGAGGTCCCGGAAACCGACGGCCGCGGCCGCCGGAGATAACCGTGCAGAATGCAACAGCACCTCGCTGCCGGATTTACCCCCCCTTCCGGGCTTGATCCCTTGGAAACCATGCAGCGGAAGCCCTTTCAAAAAAGAAGATCGCCAAAAAGAAAACCTTCGCTCATGGCATGGCACGCTCCGTGCAAACCGGTTTATAATGTTGTCCGCCGCCGCATTGACGAGCTGGATACGAGGTGACGATAATGACCGACCACTCGTGCACACCACAGGCTCCCAGGCTGGATATCCATCCGCTCTCAGGCGTCGAACGGAATCTCGTCGATGATATGATCCGGTCTCTCTCACGGCCGGATGCGGTAGTCGAACAGGTCACGGCAGGGCCGAAATTCATTGCGGTCGAGGCAGGCGGCCGCATGGGCATTGCCTCCCTGCTCGGCGCCCGGCACGGGAAGGACGAAACGGGCATGGCGGAGGAACTCATCGGCATGAAGGCCGCCCAGGCCGCCTGGCTTCTGCGCGAGCCTTCCCCCTTTGCCGTCTGTCTCGGGTTGGCCGCCCTGAACGCAGCCGTTACGCCCGACCCGGACTCCCTGCCCGAAGAAAATGCGTCGGCCGAAACCCTGATTGCCGAACTGGGGAGAAACAAGGCAGTGGGCATCGTGGGTGATTTCCCCTTCACCGGTGCACTCCGGGAAACGGCGGGGGAGCTTCACCTCTTCGAGCTCAGGGACGTTCCTGGCTCGGTGCCAAGGGATCGATGGGAGAAGGTCCTCATCGGGCTCGATGTGCTGGCCGTCACCGGCACCGCCCTGCTCACCCGCCAGATGGGCTACTTTCTCGCACAGGCATATAATGCCGTATCTGTCGTGCTCGGCCCCTCAACACCCATGTCGCAGTCCCTGTTCAGGTTCGGTGCTGATTATCTGTGCGGGTCGGTGGTTGTCGATCCGGGCCCTGTGCTCGAGGGTATCCGGAAAGGCCTGCCGTTCAGGGCGATAAAGAAAAGAGGCGGCATCAGGTTCGTCAGATGGGCTGCGCAGGGCTGACAGGCCGGTTCGAGAAAAAGTCTCGTTGAGTCATATCTATGAAATTACGATCGAAGAGCCCTACTCTTGCCCCACATACAGGGGTCTGAAAAGACCTTTACGACGCCTCCCATGAATGTGAACTTGAAAGGGGACTTGACTGTCCCTCCCGGGCTCTCTCGCGGAAGTCGATCTCGGCCTGGATATCGTGGTCTTCACCGCCCTGCTCATGGTATACGGGGCAAAGCTTCTGCTCCATACCGGCGATGCGGCAGGCGGGCTTACACACCCGGTCAGGATCAGGTGTGTCCCCGCCATCTCCATAGGCCTCCTGCTCATGAGCGTCGCCTGTATGGATAGATGCACCGGGGAGTCTTTCATTCTCAGGGTCACGGGCGCCCTGCTGCATGCCGGGCTCACCGTATACATCATGAAGGAGTGGATTTTCCAGGACCACAGCTTTCGTACGCATCCGGTGAGACGAGATGCTGAAGACAGGGCCATATTCCGCGATCTGTACCTGATCGACGGAGAAGAGCCGGTCAAGCCGGGCCCTGGGGAAGGCTCCTTCGTGGTGATGCGAAAGCACAGGAGATAAGCCCGGGGGGCAGAAAGCATATGAGAATAATACCGGGGAATCCGGGGGGCGAAGACTGGTGGGTGAGGCGTTTCGGCGAAGACCCGCTCTGGGGCAAGCCGAGGAAGTGAGACATGCAAAGGAGGGATCATGAGGGTTGTCATCATCGGCGGAGATGCGGCGGGCATGAGCGCGGCAAGCCAGGTCAAACGGCTCAGGCCAGATTACGATGTCGTCCTGTTCGAGCGGGGAGGGTACATCTCCTACGCGGCGTGCGGCATCCCCTACTTTGTCGGGAAAGCGGTCGGGTCCCTGGACGACCTCATCGAGGTCCTGCCGGATGAGGCGAGGGAGAAACGCGGGATCGACCTTAGGCTCGGGCACACGGCCGTTGCCATAGACCCGTCCGGGCGGACAGTCACCGTGGAGCACGAAGGGCAGACCACTGTCGAACCCTACGACAGTCTCCTCATCGCGACCGGGGCCCGGGCTCAGACCCTTGGCATCGATATGGGCACCTTTGCCGGAGTATTCGCCATGAACGACCTCTCCGACGCCCGGAAGATAGCGGACTACGCAGCCGTGGAAAAGCCGGAAACAGCGGCTGTGATCGGCGGCGGGTATATCGGGCTCGAGGCGGTGGAGTCGTTCTGCGGGCTGGGCTTGAAAACGACCCTTGTCCACCGGCGTGAAGACCTCCACCGTTCCTTCGAGAAGGAGATGTCCGACATCATCAAGCAGAAGCTGACGGACAAAGGGGTGGCTCTGAGCCTGGGTAAGCCGTTCTCCGGCCTGGAGCACCTCGGGGGTGGCGTGGGAATCGTGCTCGGGGAAGAGAGCCTCGAGGCAGACATGGTCCTGCTCGCCCTTGGAGTCGAGCCGAACAGCAGGCTGGCCGCCGAGGCAGGGATAGGACTGGGGGCAAACGGTGCGATCAGGGTGAACGAATACATGGAGACCGATGCGGCCGGCATCTACGCCGCCGGAGACTGCGCGTCCGCCATTCTCACGACTTTCGGAACCGAGGTCCACGCCCCGCTCGCACTCAAGGCGAACAAGCAGGGGCTCATCGCAGGCATGAACATCGCGGGCGAGCGGGAGGCCTTCGCAGGGGTCCTGAACACGGCCGTGACCAAGATATTCGACCTCGGCGTGGCCCGGACAGGCCTCTCCTTCGACCAGGCCAGAGACATGGGGCTAGAGCCCGAGAAGATCGTGGTTCGCTCCAGGGACCGCGCCAGGTATTATCCCGGATCGTCGCCCATGACGTCGCTGGTCATCGTCGGGAAAAAGGACAGGCGGGTCCTGGGCGCGCAACTCGCTGGCAGGGTCGATTCGGTCAAGAGAATCGACGTTTATGCCACGGCCATCTACAACCGCATGACCATCGACCAGGTCTTCGAACTCGATCTCGCCTATGCACCGCCCTTCTCCCCGGTGTACGACCCGGTGCTGCTGGCGGCGCGTGTCGCGCGCAAGAAAAGGTAGCTCCGCAGCAGGCGGCACGTTTGATACTGAAGAAGAAACGAGCGCCTTCCCTCGGGCAGAGGCCTCTCGAGACCGCTACGGGGTAACCTTCAGCTTTCCCTCGGTGGCCTTCCCCGACAGGTTGAGCCGGCCGTAGTGGGGACCCTTGGAAAGGTACAGCGCGGCCAAAGGGTTGTGGCCGAGCACACGGTCTTTGACCTCAAGCACGGTGCACGACACGTTACAGTACTTGAGGAACAGGGTGTCATGCCCGATGCAAAGCGCCAGGAGCACGGCGAGATCGACCTACTCGGCGTTCAGGATCTCGGCCTGGGCAATGGGGTTGCACATGGGCTCCATGAACTCAGCCCCCATGATCATCTCATCTCCGGTCAATCCGATGTCCTCTTTAGGTACGCACCAGACCTTGCAGTTCACGGATACCACCTCGAAGACCTTTGCCAGCATCCTGGCCTCTTCTTTCAGGCCCAGGCAGAAGGCGATGCCCAGCCGCGTGTATCCGCATTTCTTCGCGAACTCCATGGTCTCCTCGATCCGGGGGATTTTCGTCCTGATCCCTGCGGACGAGACCTCATAGCATTGAACCTCCTGAATCGAGGCGAGGCGGGCGAATTCCCGCACCGAAGGGTTCGAGTACTCCTCTGCGACTTTTTCCATGACTTCCGGTAAATGGAGCATGGGGCAGAAGTCAGGCGCCCCTGTCGGTATCAAGGGGTAGCAGGACGTCCCCGGGCACCTCGCACACGTGGTTCTTTCTTCCCCTGTCTCCATTGCTCATAGCGGAAAACCTCCGATTGTATCGATTCCCCCTCATATCATAAATGAACGAGGCCGAGAGAGAAAGTCACCTTCGATCTTCAGGATGCCCGGGTGTACTCGTTCTTTTCTTTGCGTATGGCCGGTTTCTCCTCGATCTCTCCGGCGGTCCGGCCGGCATGCCCGCGATCCGCGGTGAGCACGAGCCGAGCGCGGCAACCCCCGGGCCAGCCGCTTCCGTTATCGCGTCCGCTTTCTTCAGGGTTCATCTTCCTGAACGGTTTTTGACCAGCGCCTGAACGGTTTTGCGCGCATTGCCCTCGCGCTCGCAGTAAGAGATTCCACTCATCTTCAATCGGTTCTGCATCTTCACACCAAACTTTCCTGCGATCACTGTCCCGGTGGACTCTCTCAGGAACAGGTCGACTGCGGCCGCACTGGAGTTGCGCCCGCCGGTCAGGCCGGGATTATTCACTGACTTCAGAAAGGTGCCGTTTTCGTTGAATATGAGATAGTATGGCGCTTTGCCTGCAACCGAGCTGATCTCGGAGTCCGCTTTGTCGCCCAAGGCCGCAACGGCTATGGTGTGCGACGGTTTCGTTTTTGTCGCGTCTGCATCCGAGGCATGTAAAAGGCCGCTGCCGGCCGGGAAAAGCATAACCCAGGCATAGAGCAACAGACAGGCTATCCTTGACTCTCTCCTCATTACTTGCCCTCCTTCTGGCTCGACCTTGCGGGCTTTTGCGCACGATTCGCCGGGTGAACCCTTACGGGCCCGTAGGTAATTGCGTCCTCCGGGCATACGTTCAGGCAGCGTGCGCAGCTGAAGCAGTCAGCCGGAATGCTCGCGCCGTACACCCGTCCTTTGGCGGCATCCGATGGGCACGCCTTTATGCAGGCCCCGCACTGAACACACCTGTCTTTGTCGATCTGCACCCGTGTGATGCTGAAGCGTTCGCATACCCAGGAAACGAGACCGAACGGGCATATGATCTGGCAGAATGGCCGGTAAGTGAAAAACGACCCGACAGAGGCGGCAACGACCGTTGCCCGGATGCTCGTGGTCCCCAGGTCCAGGTCGAACAGATCGAAGGGGTTGATGAAATGATACAGGACCAGCCCCGTACGGCCTCCGACAATCCCGAAGAGGATAAGCAGCGCCGACAGGAAGAGAGCTGCACGGATGGTGTTGGTAAGCGCGAATGGGAGTTTGTGTTTTTTCGCTCTCCGCAGGACAGGGATGCTGTAGATCAGCTCCTGAAAAGCTCCGAATGGGCAGGCCCAACCGCAAACCACCTTGTTGCCAACTACGGCGAGCGCTATGAAGAACAGCAGTGCCGCCGCCTTGACCATGGAGTCCGGATAAAGCCCAACCATGGACTTGAACACCTTCACTACGCCTTCCATCGGGTTAGGAGATTTCCCGAGATAAAAGCCGGCGAAAAGAACGGAGACCAGCAGGACCACGATGTACGGCGATCGCGGATACCAGCTTTTTCTCTGTTTCACGCCCGATGCATCCGGCCGTCCGAGCATATTGAGGTATACGGCACCTACAAGCACCAGCGCAACAAACAGGTAGTATTTCCCGGGAGAGTCTTTGTGCGAGAGCAGATGGTCTACTGCGTGCGACAGCTCTTTGTCCGAGACCTTCAGCTCCTTGAGGGGTCTGCTCTTGGAGACGTCGATGGGCAGCATGAGCTCCCTCGCAAGGGCCTTTCCCGTAACGCCCAGTCCGGGCGCGATCCGGCTTATGGGCATATCGGTACTGAAACCGAGAGCATCGCCTTGCTGCGATTCATCATGGCCCAGAAAGCCGAGGGCAGCCACGGACAGGGCGATGAACGTCGTGATGAGCAGGATGATCCTCTGCCTGCCGGACAGCAAAGAGAACCATTGAAACGTCCTCATCCGCTTATCGGTGATGAGCACATGGTCCTTCCACTGCTCCATAGGTATGCTCCGGTCTCCAGCCTTTCCAATGCACGGATTCGGACAACCAGACGGACCGTCCGAATGCCCGTACACGTTTTCCCTTTTACCTAGCAAGGGGTATGCCAGGCGAACCGAAGAGCATATGGTCGCCTAGAGCATGGTGCCGTGTCTGGCCTTTTCCGAGGCGGTTACGAGGGTGCCCCTCCCCCTTGAGTCGCAATCACGCGACTCTTGCTCCCCGGGGAGAGCGTCATGGGGCGCGCCTGCCTGCCTCCGCAAGCGAAGGCCGTACACCCTTGTGAGTCGGGCTGCGGCGGCGAGGCCCTAAGCGGGCAATCCTGCCGTGCTCGAACGATGATTCCTGCGGTATGGTTTTTCCCCTTTTCCGCCTGGCCAGGCTGTGTCATTCTCATAATATCGGAATTGTCGTCTATGATGCTGCGTATGGGTCTGATAATTACCATCAAGGCGGAAACGGTCGTTGTGGGTACCGGCCCGGGTAGCGCTGCCATCTTGCGGGAATTCGCCGGGGCAGCGGACAGGGTGAGAAAAGCGAGGAAGAAGAGTCATGAGTGACATGCAGGAATACTTGAGGCCCACGGACGTTATCGACTGCGGTCACGAGACCGTCAGGCTAAAGGCCGGCAAGCTTACTGGAGGATGCTGTACCCCACTGGAAAAGGCGCTTGCGCTTTTCGGCTTTGTCCGCGACGAGATCCCATATAACCTCTACATGATATCGGTCTTCAGGGAAGACTTCACTGCCTCGCGCATCCTGGGGTGGGGTAAGGGTTACTGTGTCCAGAAGGCCGTGCTGCTGGCCGCCCTGGCCCGTGCAGCGGGCATCCCGGCACGCCTCGCCTTCGCCCGGATCCGCAACCATAAGATCCCGGCAAAGATCGTGGCACTGACCGGGACAGACATCTTCCCTCGCCACGGCTACACCCAGCTCTTCCTGGATGGCGCCTGGGTGAGCGCTGCCCCGACGTTTGACAGCGCTCTGTGCGGCAAGATCGGGGTCCCGGTGGTTCAGTGGGACGGACGCACCGACGCCACGCTGCCTCCCTGCGATCTGAACGGCGGAAAGTACATCGAGTACATCGAAAAGTTCGGGTCCTTTGCCGACCTGCCCTTTGACTGGATCGTGGCGGAGACCTCGAAAAGGGTCGGTCTGGACAAGAGGCCGTGGCTGACAAGGGACGATATCCCGAAGGGTCTCTGAACGCGGCTCCATAAGGAAATTGCCCGGGCAGCCAGCCCTTCAGAACACGTGCACGGCCGATGTCTTGAACGAGATCTGCACGCCCGTGCCGATGTCGAACCCCAGATCCATTGCCGAGCCCTTGGAGACGAGCGACTTGAACATCTATCCCTTAACCGAGACATGGATCTCGTAGAGGAAACCCTGGTCGATGATGCCCGAAAACGATTTGCATATGCTCGATTCCAGGTGATGTTGATCCTGATTGAAAGGTGCGGAAACAGGGCATAGTCCTGATACATGATGCCGACGCCCCGCTTCTCCGGGGGCATCCCGGTGATGTCCCTTCCGCCCGATACGATGCTCACGCCCAGGGCCGGGACCAGCTCAGCCGCCCGTACAAACAGGTATTCCTCACTACTTCTGATCACTGCATCGTCTTAAGGAACGGTTCGTTCCGCCCTTTTCGGACCTGGCTTCTTGTGTGCCATCGGCCCTGGGTATTCGCATCAAGGCCGTTCCTCGCAGGTCGATGACCCGATCGGGCACGGCATTGGGGTCGCGATATTGCTACCACGAAACCTTCGTGGTCGCAGTCATGCTACCTTAACGGCACGACTGTCGACTCTCCTCAAAGCACTTCATTCGACATCTTCGCATGTTATGAGAAAAAGAACCATGGCGCACCATTCAGGCACGGTTTGTGCTCAATGAAACAGCCAAAAGGACACGGTGCATTATTAGCCATGAAAGCCGCATTTTCTTTTTGGAACGAACGGATAGCACCGGTCTTCGATGTCGCCCGGCAGATCCTCCTGGTGGAAGTGGAGTCGGGTCGGATCGTGCGCGAGACCGAGGAGAAGATCCCTGCGGACAACCCCGGAGAAAAAGCCGGTAAGCTTGCCGGGCTCGGGGTGAACGTACTGGTGTGCGGTGCGGTCTCGCGCTTCATGCACGAGTTCATCACCGCTTATGGAATCAAGGTCATCCCTTTCATATCCGGCGACCTGCGGGAGGTCATGGGGGCATGGGAAGGAAACAAGCTCGAAGAAAGCACGTATGCGATGCCTGGATGCTGCACGCGTGCCAGGGGAATACCCGGATGCGGAGACGGCTCACGGCAGTGCCGCCTGTATATATGCCCGAGCTGCGGCCACCGGAGGCGGTTCGGGAAAGGCATCCAGGATAGTGCAGCAGTGTGCCCGAGGTGCGGAAGCATCATGACCAACGAACGTAGGTGAGCTTCCTGCGAAGGGGGAAACGGCTTATGCCGGGAGATGTACCATAATGAGACGGATGTTCAGATTGAGACGGAAAACGACGGCCTGCGTCGGGTCGATGGGAATGTCTGGCCCTGTTCTTCCCGGGCTGGCGGGAAGGCTGTTCAGGGGCGCCCCGCTGCTCACCTGGCTGACGGCGTGGGCATGGCACGATCTGCGGCAGCCGGACAGCCGGATCAAAGCCCTGGCCAGTCGCCTGAAAGGAATAGCCCGGAGAGAACCTGGCTATGTCGTCTCCGTTATGCCTCCTGCCGGGCTGGAAGGCCCCGGCAGGCGGGTCCTTCAAAACGGGGGCGGGGAGCAGAAAGACCGGAGAGAGCCTGAGTGACAGGACAGACGGCGAGCACCCTGCAGACAGAGTCCGGTTCCTCAAGGGGAAAGGCATATAACCGGCCGGACGCCGGATTGTATGTGCATATGGAATAGGCCGGCTCACGCCTCCTCCGAAGAGATCAATGGGCCGGCCCCGATTTTTTCAGGATGCAGGGGGCATCGTCTGAATGCAGAGTGTTCGGTATTGAAAGGAGAATATGATGAAAGTTGCCTTCACAACCTCGGGAGAAACCTTAGATGCGCCCATGGACAGACGATTCGGACGTGCGCCGAAGTTCCTGGTATATGACACCTCGGCAGGAAACTTCGAGATCGTCGACAACGTCCAGAACCTGAACGCACCACAGGGGGCAGGCATCCAGGCCGCGCAGGCCGTCTCCAGGTCCGGTGCATCGTCTCTGGTAACAGGCCATTGCGGGCCCAAGGCCTTTAAGGTCCTCCAGGCAGCAGGTGTGGCCATTTACACCACCGATGCCCCCACCGTTGCCGAGGCGCTCGATCGCTTCCGCGCCGGAAGCTTGAGCAGGGCACAGTCCGCTGACGTGGAGGGCCACTGGGTATGAGCCGGACGACCTGCCCGAAGATTCTCTATCTCCCCATAGGCGTGATCAGGAGCGGGCACACGGTGCCCGATCAGACCCCTGCCCAGAGCGTTTATGCAAAGGGCTGTTCGGGCAGGGCCGAGCTGCTGGCGGAGTACGAGGAAGGTCTTGAAGGACTCGACGGATTTTCACACCTCATCTTGATCTACCACTTTCACCGGGCACAAACCCCGCAGATGACCGTTACCCCCTTTCTCCACGAAAGCCCGCACGGCCTCTTCTCCACGCGGTTTCCGAGCAGACCCAATCCCATCGGGTTGAGCATCGTGGAATTGACCAGGCGTGACGGTACGATCCTCTTCCTCGATGGCGTGGACGTGCTGGACGGCACCCCTCTTTTGGACATAAAGCCCTATGTCCGGAGGTTCGACTGCTTTGTCGATACCAGAGACGGGTGGCAGGACGAGGTCGATGAAGAGACTGCGCAAAGGCGCGGACTGAGGAGATACCGGTCCGCACAGGGAACGATCCGGGGAAAGACCTCATGATCATTGCTGTAGCTTCCGGAAAAGGAGGGACCGGGAAGACAACGGTGTCCGTGAATCTTGCGCGCGTTGCCCGGCAGAGCGTTCAGCTCTTGGACTGCGATGTGGAGGAGCCCAATGCCCACCTTTTTCTCACAGGGGAGCTCAAGGCACGCGAGGAGGTGCGCGTGCCGGTGCCTGAAGCTGACGAAACCTTGTGCGACGGCTGCGGCGAGTGCAGCAGCTTCTGCCGGTACCGCTCGCTTGCAGTCATAGACAAGAGCGTGCTCACCTTCCCCGAGCTCTGTCACGGTTGCGGGGGCTGCATACGGGTCTGCCCGAAGGGCGCCCTGAGCGAAAAGGGACATCGCATCGGCGTGATCGAGACCTTCCAGACAGGCCACGTCTCCCTGGTGCACGGCTGCCTGGACGTGGGAGTGGCCATGGCCCCTCCGCTCATCCGCGCGGTCAAATCACGTATCCGCAAAGGATGCATCTCCATCCTCGACGCGCCGCCCGGCACCTCGTGCCCGGTGGTCACCACGATCAGGGATGCGGACGTGGTCGTCCTCGTCACTGAGCCGACCCCATTCGGCCTGCACGATCTCAAGCTCGCGGTGGACATGGTCGGTGAGCTCAAGATAACCTGCGGTGTGGTGATCAACCGGGTGGACGCGGGGGACGGGAGGGTCCATGCCTTCTGCCGCGACCGCGGCATCCCGATCCTTCTGGAGATCCCGGACGACCGGCAGATCGCGGAAAGCTACTCCCGCGGGATGCTCATCGTGGATGCCCTGCCCGAGTACCGCCCGAGATTCGAAGAGCTCCTGGCAAGGGTGACTGAGCTAAGCACAAACGAGAGGAAAGAGAGCCATGCCTACCTATGAATATGAGTGCACTTCCTGCGGCTACCGGTTCGAGAAGCGCCAGGCCATGAACGACCTGTCCCTAACGGACTGCCCGGAGTGCAAGGGGGATCTTCGCAGACTGATATCCGGAGGGACCGGCTTCCTGATGAAGGACGGCTGCACAGGCGCCCCAGAGGCGAGGAACGGTGGCTGCTCTCTCGAAGAGCACGGAAAGACCTGCTGTGGCCGCGACGAGCGCTGCGGCGCATCGCACTGCGGCAAATGAGAACGGACGTGAAGACCAAAGATTCCAGGCCGAGAGAGATTGTGGTGATCAGCGGCAAAGGCGGTACAGGCAAGACGAGCCTGGCGGCATCGCTGGCAGTGCTGGCAGGCAATGCCGTGATCGCCGACTGCGACGTGGACGCCGCTGACCTGCACCTCATACTCAAGCCAAGGGTGCTCAAACAGGACGAGTTCAGGAGCGGCAACCTCGCGGTGATCAGACACGACGACTGCACGGGCTGCGGGCTGTGCCGGGAACTCTGCCGGTTCGATGCAGTCAGGGTGTCCGGAGAGGAACCCGGGCAATCCACATACCGCATAGATCCGGTCGCATGCGAGGGCTGCGGGGTGTGCGTCAGGTTCTGTCCCGCTCATGCGATCGATTTCCCGGAGCAGACCTGCGGCTCGTGGATGGTCTCTCAGACACGCTGCGGCCCCATGGTCCATGCTCAGCTCGGCATCGCTGCCGAGAACTCCGGCAAGCTGGTCACGCTCGTCCGGCAGGAAGCCAGGCGCATCGCGACCGAATCGGGATATCCGCTCGTCATCGTAGACGGCCCTCCCGGCATCGGCTGCCCGGTGATCGCGTCCTTGAGCGGTGCATCGGTGATGCTCGCGGTGACCGAGCCCACGGTGTCCGGCGAGCACGACCTGGAGAGGGTCCTTGCCTTGGCGAGACACTTCGGGGTCCAAGCCTGCGTGTGCGTGAACAAGTGGGACCTGAACCCGGAGATGACGGAGCAGATAGAGCGCCATGCGAAAGAGTCCGGCGCGCTGACGCTGGGACGCATCCGCTACGACAAAAGCGTGACCCGAGCGCAGATCAGCGAGCTCTCCGTCGTTGAGATAGAGTCTCAGGCAGGCATGGATATCCGGGAAATATGGAAACAACTCAACCTTTAGGAGACAGATATGGAAAGCGATGATTTGAGTTTCTGGGAATCTCGAACCCTGGAGCATGCAGAAAACCCGAAGAACGTGGGGCAGCTCAAGGAATACACCGGTCATGCCCGCATTACCGGCCCGTGCGGCGATACCATGGAGTTCTGGGTGTTCGAAAGAGAAGGGCATGTCGAGCATGCATCGTTCATCACTGACGGATGCGCCCATTCCGCAGCCTGTGGCAGCATGGCCACCTCCCTGGCGCAGGGCAGGAGCGCAAGCGATGCTGCCGCCCTCAGCCAGCAGGACATCCTCGACGCGCTCGTCGACCTGCCCGAGGAGTCCGAGCACTGTGCACTGCTGGCATCCGACACGCTGCGTGCGGCCCTGGAAGATTCCGCGAAAAGAAAGCAGCATCCCCGGAAAGCCGCCAAGGCGAAAACCTGCAGCTCATGCGGCGACTCAAGCTGCCAGGCCTCGAAGAGGCTCCCCGGAGAGAGCGACGAGGATTTCGAAGAGAGGAAAAAAATCTCCGAGCGCCTCTGCCGGATCAGGCACAAGGTCCTGGTGCTTTCCGGCAAGGGTGGCGTGGGGAAGAGCACGGTGGCTGTGAACCTGGCCGTCTCACTGATGCTTGCCGGCAAGCGGGTGGGCCTCATGGATATCGACATACACGGCCCGAGCGTGCCCACCATGCTGGGGCTCACGGGCGAGGAAGTCAGGGTGGGAAACGGAGAGATCCTGCCCATCGAGTTGGGAGGCCTCAAGGTCCTGTCCATCGGTTTCTTTTTGCCGAGCCAGGACGAGGCCGTGATCTGGAGAGGGCCCATGAAGATGGGTGCGATCAAACAGTTCATCCGCGACGCGGCCTGGGGAGACCTGGACTTCCTCATCGTGGATTCGCCCCCCGGTACAGGCGATGAGCCGCTCTCGGTCTGCCAGATCCTCGGCGACGTGGATGGGGCGGTGGTCATCACCACACCGCAGAAGGTCTCCGCGGTCGACGTGCGCAAGTCCATCTCCTTCTGCAGGCAGCTCGGCGTGCCCGTGCTCGGCGTCGTGGAGAACATGAGCGGATTCGCGTGCCCCAAGTGTGGAGAGGTCACTCCGATCTTCCGCTCCGGAGGTGGACGCAACCTGGCCGTCGACATGGCCGTCCCGTTCCTCGGCTCCATCCCCATCGACCCGGGGATCGCCCTGGCGTGCGACGAGGGCCGGGCATTCATACATCAGTACGGTGAAACGGCGACGGCCCGGATCATGCAGGACATCATCAGGCCCATCATGCAGCTCGACCGCATGGAAGCGCCCGACGCCGGCAATCCTGCGAACGAACGTACAGAACCGAAAGACAATACTGCCGTAAAGGAGAACTCGCCCATGAGGATAGCACTGCCTGTTGCAGAAGGAAAACTGTGCATGCACTTCGGACACTGTGAGCGCTTTGCCCTGGTCGATGTTGATGTCGATGCGAAGAGCATTACCAAGCGGGAAGACGTCGCTGCACCCCCCCACGAGCCCGGGCTGCTGCCCGGCTGGCTCGCAGAGAGGGGCGCATCGATGGTGATCGCGGGGGGCATGGGCCAGCGGGCCCAGGGTCTTTTCGCGGAAAAGGGCATCCGCGTCCTGACGGGCGCTCCCGGCCGGAATCCGGAGGAGATCGTGACCGAGTACCTCACAGGCTCTCTCGAACTGGGAGAGAATACCTGCGACCACTGATCCCGAAGATGCCTTTCTCATCGCATGGTCACCGCCAGGGATATACGATTCATTCAAAGCTGCTGCAGGCCTGTTCGCTCATTCTGGAAAACCGCTTCTTCTGCCTCTTCCCCTCCCGGGGGAAGAGGCTTTTTACGGTTCATTGAAAACATGATAAGCTGAAACCCGGGAAATAGCGGAGGTGAATCATGAATGGAGAAGTGAAGATAACTGTTCTGTCCGAAAACACTGCCGAACGGAACGACCTCGCCGCCGAGTATGGCCTCTCGATGTGGATCGAGGCGGACGGTACCAATATCCTGTTCGACACCGGCATGGCAGGTGCATTTGCGGCCAACGCGGAAAAGCTTGACATCGACCTGTCAAAGGCGGTGCACCTTGTCCTGAGCCATGGGCACTTCGATCATACAGGAGGAATACCCCTGGCACTCGACCATGCCCCCGAGGTCATCGTCCACCTTCATCCCGATGCGACGAACCCCAAGTATCTCTACGGAGGCGCTGGCAGCTCGATGCCCATCGGGATGCCGGGCCCATCGCTGGACGCGGTGAAAAACCGGACCTCCCGCTGCATGTTCCACACCGAGCCGACAAGGCTTACCGGGCGCATCCTCCTCACCGGGCCGGTGCCCCGCAGAACGGCCTTCGAAAAGATCCTTGAACCCTTCACCCTGGACGCCAACGGCACGTTCCCCGACTCATTGCCTGACGACCAGGCCCTGTGGATCGAGACGGAGGAAGGGCTGATCGTCGTGCTCGGGTGCGCCCACGCAGGTGCCGTGAACACCGTGGAATACATCAGGGAGCAGAGCGGCAGGAGCGATATCAGAGCGGTCATCGGCGGCATGCACCTCATGGGCGCAGACCAGAAGACGATTGAGCAGACAGCAGAGGCCATCGGATCCTGGAACGCGGCCCTCATCTCCCCCAACCATTGCACCGGAGAGGCGGCCTGCTCGTACTTCAGGGAAAGGTTCCCCGGCATCTATCGCACAAGTGCTGGCGGAACGCGATTCACCTTCCCGGCATAGCGGCACGTATGTGCGGCGCACGATCATCTCGCTGCAGGCCGCGCCTCGTGGGAAAAGGGGGAAAACTTCCACGCATTGACGCACGTCAATGTTCAAATGGATCTTTTGGAGTAATGTGGAAGAGAAAACGCACAAGGAGAGAACCATATCATGAGTATGAAGAGAATAGTCGTCATCGGCGGGTCTGCAGCAGGCCCCAAGGCAGCGGCCAAGGCAAGGCGCATGGACGAACAGGCCGAGGTGGTCATCATCCAGAAAGACCCGGACCTTTCCATGGCGTCCTGCGGGTACCCCTATTATGTCGGCGGCTTCTTCGACGATCGGAACATGCTCCTGAGCACACCCGCAGGGATTGTCCGCGACCCGAAGTTCTATCTCAACGCCAAGGCCATCGAGGCGAGGACCAGCACAGAGGTGACGGCCATTGACAGGACGACCCGGACGGTCAGCCTGAAAAGCATGGTCACCGGGGAGGAAAGCGTGCTGGAGTACGACAAGCTGATCGTCGCCACGGGCTCGACGCCGAAGATGCCGCCCGTTCCAGGCATCGAACTCAAGGGGATCACTACGCTACAGTCCATGGCCGATGCCGATTTTCTGCGGAAGATACGCGACGAGAAAAAGGTCCGGAATGCCGTGATCATCGGCGGCGGGCTCATCGGGATCGAGACCTGCGAGGCCCTGCAGTTGGCCGGGATCGAGATCACGGTCATAGAGATGCTGCCGCAGCTGCTCACCTTCCTTGACTGGGACCTGGCCAAGATCGTGGAAAACCATGTACGCAGCAAGTCCGCCAACGTGATCACCGACAACGGCATTGCGGCCTTCCTCGGGGAGAACGGCGTGCTCACCGGCGTGAAGCTGGCGAACGGCACAGAGCTCGAGTGCGAGCTCGCAGTCGTGGCCATTGGCGTTGCGCCGAACGTGAAGCTCGCGCGGGCGGCGGGGATAGAGATCGGTACCACCGGCGGCATCGCGGTGAATGAGTTCATGCAGACCTCCGACCCTGATATCTATGCAGCAGGCGACTGCGTTGAGACGACCCATCGCATCACGGGCAAGAAGGTGCTTGCGCCCTACGGCGACCTCGCCAATTTGCAGGGAAGAGTGGCCGGGGAGAATGCGGTGATGGGCAATACCGTTACCTTCCCGGGCACCATCCAGACAGGGATCTGCAAGGTGTTCGATTTCTCGGCCGGTTCCACGGGCCTTTCCGAATCAGCGGCCCGCAAGCTGGGATATGAAAATATCACAACGGTCATTAACGCGAGCCCAGACAAACCAGGGTTCATGAACGGAGAACTCCTCGTCACCAAGCTGGTGGCCGACAAAAAGACCGGGAAAATCCTCGGCGCTCAGTGCGTGGGTCCCGGCAACGTGAGCAGGCAGATCGCCCAGTGGGCCTTCGCCCTCCAGGGTGGGCTTACCGTCGAAGACGTGGTAAACTCCGACCTGCCCTATGCCCCACCCTTCTCTCTCGCCATCGACCATGGCATTGCATCTGCCCACCTCATGCAGAACAAGATGAAGGGCAGGCTCAAGGGCATCACGCCCCGCCAGGTCAAGGAAAAGCTGGACAGTGGAGAGAACCCGTTCATCCTCGATGTCCGGGGACCGGATGAGTACGAGCAGATAAGGCTCGGCATCGGTGAGACGCTCATCCCCCTGGGCGCCCTGCGCAAACGTCTGAGCGAGCTGCCCCAGGACAAGGACCGGGAGATCGTCACCTATTGCAAGATATCCTTACGGGGGTATGAAGCGGCCCTGGTCCTGGAGGCGAACGGCTGGAACAAGGTTACGGTCATGGAAGGCGGGATCGCCGCCTGGCCATACTCACGGGAAAAATAGCCTCCCTGTCCGGCACACAAGCTTTCCGGAAAAGCAGGTGTTCTTCCATCTCCTCTCCTTGACAGCGGAAGAGGAGATGGAAGATGGTTGTCACGGAGCGGCCGGACCCTCATAAACGCTGTCAGGAGGTCATATGCAGGATAAGGCGTTTCAGGACTATTATCCGGACCATCTAAGCCATTGCTACGGGTGTGGCAGGCTCAACCGGAAGGGGCTCAAGATCAGGAGTTTCTGGGACGGAGAGGAAACTGTGTGCACGTTCACCCCTCAAGAGCAGCACAGCGCGATACCCGGATTCGTCTACGGAGGGCTGCTTGCATCGCTGATCGACTGCCACAGCACAGGCTCCGCCGCCGCTTTTGCACATCGGGACGAGGGCAGGGAACTCGGCAGCGAGCCGGCCATACGCTTCCTCACCGCGTCTCTGCACGTCGACTACCTCAAGCCCACCCCACTCGGCGTGCCTTTGACCTTGCGCTCGCACGTAAAGGAGGTCAAGGGGCGCAAGGTGGTCGTCGTGACCGAGCTTTCGGCTCAGGGGCAAGTATGCGTAAAGGGCGAAGTGGTGGCCGTAAGGGTCCCTGAATATCTCCATGAACAGGCAAAAGCGTAATTTTGACAGCGAAGCCCAGGCCTGGGATAAACCCGGCCGGATAAATCTTGCGAACGATATCGCAACGGCCCTCATGGAAGAGGTCAGGGTCGATCCGAGCACGGCGGTGCTCGATTTCGGCTGCGGAACAGGTCTTCTGAGCCTCCGTCTGCAGCCGTTTGTCCGCTGCATCACCTGCGTCGACAGCTCTTCAGGGATGCTCGAAGTCCTCAGGGGCAATGTCGAGGGCAAAGGCCTTACGAACATCGTGATAAAGCATGTGGACCTCGATGCAGGCGATACGCTCGAAGGTCGCTTCGACCTCGTCACCAGCAGCATGACCCTCCATCATATCGCCGAAATCGGGCCTCTTCTGAAGATGTTTTATCTTATCACCAACCCGGGCGGGCACCTTTGCATCGCCGATCTCGACCCCGACGGCGGGAGATTCCACGCAAGCAGTGAAGGCGTCTTCCACAACGGGATAGACCGCGATGCATTGCACCGCATGTTCGTGGACGCAGGGTATGGCTACATAAAGGCGAGTACGGCGGCAGAGATGGCAAAGGTTGGCCCTGATGGAGAAACGAGGCGTTTTACCATCTTCCTCATGTCAGGGAGGAAACAATAGAATTCGACACCCGCCGGCTCCGTGCTCTTCACCAGGGAAGGCACCTGCAGGCCCATGGCGGACCTGAAGAGCCTGGCCAGGGATGCTGCAGGCGGGGACCCCGGCAAAGAGGTCATCCTGTACCGCGACACCGGGAAGGTGGCCACCTCGTGGTGGCTCCTCATGGCTCAATCCTTTGGCCACATTGACATCAAGGTGTACGACGGCTCGAGCCAGGACTGGGCAAAGGACGCGAGCCTGCCCCATGGAACCGTAAAAGCAAATTCCCGGACCGGGGTGCCGGGACCCTATACCGCACGTCCCGGCCCGGTCCGCACCGAAATACCGGCTGAGAGCGGGCGGGCTCATGAGCCCGCCCGCTCTCTTCTTCATCTCTCCGGGAATGAAACCCTACTGCCTGCCGCCGCTGCCGTTTCCAGAGCCGGCTTTGCCGCCGTTGCCCGATCCGCCCTGCCCCCCGGCCCCGGACCCGCTTCCTGCCCCCGCGCCGCTTCCGTTTCCTGCCCCGGCGCCAGCCGAGATGCCGGACGACTGTCCGCTTTCGCCTCTCCCGACAGAGCCGAGCTCACCGGAAGGCATGCCGCCCCTGATGCGGGAGGCATACTCCCTGGCCAGCCGGGCGGCATTCCCGTACCGGGCATTCTTCATGAACGAAGACCTGAGCATCTCCATGTCCTTTGCCTCGTATTGCTTTTCCAGGGCGGTGCACACGGCTTCCGAGGCCACATCGGAGGGCACCCGGTACCGCACCATCTCGCGGGCTGCCATGAAGCTTTCCCTGGCCAGGGCGTTCGTCCGGTCCTTCGTCCTGTCCCGGTCCCTGGTCTGGAGCCGGTCGCAAATCCTGTCGGCATCCCGGGCCGTCAGCCCGGCGGCCATGCCCTCGGCGATGGCGTTTCCGGTCTGCGCTTTCTCCACGGCGCTTTCCGTAACCTTCCGGGCGGTCCGGTAGGCAAGGGAATAGCGGGCCCTCGTTCTCTCCATGGCGTTCACCACGTCCTGCTCCCGGGCATTCTTGGCCAGGCCTTCGTAGGCCTTGCGCATCACCGGTCCGGCAGGCAGGCCCTCCGCGAGAGCCCCCATCACGATTTCCTGGGAGCGGATGATGTTCTCGACCTGGAACCTGTTCTGCTCCATGGTCTTCGTCATCTTCATGGCGTCCCCGCTCTCCACACCGGCCTGGATCATGGCGCGGGTGTGCTCCCTGAGCACCCCGGGCGCACCGGTGAGCTCGTTGTCCACCTCGTCGCCGAACAGGGGCGATGCGCAGAGGAGAAACAGTAAAACGGCCGTGCATGTCTTTTTCATGTCCTTCAAGCCTCCCTTGATCATGTGCTGCCGATAAAACGCACGACATGGCGAAAGGTTACATTCCGGGGACATAGACGCAGGATTCCGACCCGAACTCGTCATACTCGTGGCAGTCGCACTCGGGGATGAACACCCGCCCGTCCACCTTGTAGAAATAGCTGAACTCTCTGTTGCCCGGAACGCGCACGACCCACAGGCCCCTGCCTGCCCTCGAGGCGGGATGGGGCTCGTAGCCGTCCAGCGAAGAGGCGAACACCACCGACGATGCCCCGGGGGCCTTCAGATAAAGCTCGAGGCTGCTGCCCCCAAGGCGGTGATAGTGGTGCGCGCACCCGGTGAAGAGAGCTGCCGAAACCAGGGCCATGAAAAGCATCTTCATGCATCGATCCCGGGGTAGAGGATGGAGTTCTCTCCGCCGAAGTCGTCCATCTCGCCGGCCGGGATGGTGGGGTCGGCAACCCTGTGCGAGCCGTCGAGGATGTAGGTGAAGCTGTGCTCTCCGGGCGGGAGGGGAAGCGTCACCTCCCAATACCCCCCCGTGCCCCGCTTCTCCAGGGCGACCTTTCTCCAGCCGGTGAAGCTCCCGGTGATCTCGACCTGCCTGGCGTCCGGCACGCAGATGACGAAGCGGTGAAACGAGGCGCTGCCCGGCTGCGCCTGCTGCCCGTGCTGCCAGAAAAACATCGAGGACAGGACGATCACCGCCGTGGCGACCGCCACCGCCGCAGTGCGCAGAACCCGGGGGGCGAAGAAACGGGACGGGTTCGCGGGGACCGGCTGGACGAACGGCTTCGGGTCCGCCTGCCCGGTGCGCAGGAGCTGCTCCTGGCGCAGGAGGGACACGGTGTCTTCCTTGAAACCGGCGCTTCCATGAACCTTTTCGACGAAGTCGATCTTTTCTTCAAGATCGAGCTCGTCGTCGATGAACATGCTGATGAGAAAATCGTGCTCATTCATGGTTTCCACCCTCCAGGTACTCCTTCAGTTTGAGGCGGGCCCGGTGCACCTTCACCTTGACGTTCCCCGCGCTCATGGACATGATGCCGGCGATCTCGCCGTACGAGAGACCGCCGCCTGCCACCATGGACAGGATGTCCCTCTCCTCGTCGCTCAAGGTCTGCAGGCCCCTGAGCACGTTCAGAAACCCGTCTTTCACGATGGCCGCATGCTCCTGGTCCGCCGCCGGGTCGGGATGATCGTCGTCGAGCCCGGCATACCTGCCGTTTTTGCGGACGTGGTCGATGAACGCGTTCCGCGCGACGGTGAACAGCAGCGAAGGGGACACCTCCCGGCCCTCATAGCGCTCCATGCACCGGGTCACACTTTCCTGCAGGATGTCATGCGCCGTGTCCTGATTCCCGGTCAGCCGCAGGAGATAAGCAAACAGCCTTCCCCCGTGCTCCTCGACTATGTGAGCGATAGTGTGCATTGCCTTATCTTAACGGATGAAGCGCGGAAAAGTTACAGAAAAGGGCTTCAGCGCCGTTCCGCGGACATGCCCTCTTTGCCTGAGGCCTTTGGGGCCTTTTTCTTGCCGTCCTCGACCGGACAGCCCGGGCTCATTCAGGTCCTGACCCCGAATCTGGGCAGGAGCCAGGCTTGGACGAAATACCAGACGCCAATCATCGCGAGAAAGAACAGCAGGTCGTTCATGAGCTTTCCTCCATGTCTCGCCCCTTTCCGTGGTTTCCCCGGAAGAGGCTCTCATCCCTTTAGAGAAGGATCATGCCCCGGCGATTCTTTTCTGTCATTGACCTGGGTCAACGGGGGAACAGGTAAGGCAGCAGGGGCTAGAGGGAGAGTCTGAACACGTCCCCGCGGGCCCCGCCCTGCAGAGGTCCCGGAAGCGCTCCCGGTACAGGCCGCAGGCGACCGGAAGTCGGACGGCATTCAGGAGCTGTCCCCTTGACTTGCCCCTCCGCCTGTGGCACGTATCAGGTAAATCGTGATATCGGGTGGCCCATGTCAGAGCTCGCGAGATTCGGGGTTTCACTGGAAAACCGGCTGCTGGAGAAGTACGACCGGCTCATCAGGAAGAAGGGCTACGCGACACGCTCCGAGGCGCTCAGGGACCTCATCCGCTCGGAGCTCGTGAAGAAGGAGTGGGAGGAGAACCAGGAAGTGGCGGGCGCGGTCACCTTCGTCTACGACCACCACCACCGGGGCCTCGCCGGGCGCCTCACGGACATCCAGCACGACTGGCAGTCCCTCATCATCTCCACCCAGCACATCCACCTCGACCACCACAACTGCCTGGAGATCGTGGCCGTCAAAGGCCGGGCCCACGAGGTGGAGAAGCTCGCCCACGCCCTGCGCTCGGTGAAGGGCGTCCGTCACGGCACCCTGAGCATGACCAGCACGGGCAAGGCCATAGACTGACCCCGGGGAAAGCCCGTGCGGGAAAGCCCTTGGGTGTCACGATCTGTTTTTTCATTATTTTATCATGTTACTTTTTCATCTTTTGTGCTACGGTTGCCCTGTTCCGGCCTGACCGGCCTCAAGGAGAACGGCACGGGACGCTTTTAAATGCAATCATTGAGGAGAGGGTACACTCATGCACATGGCAGACGCGCTGATCTCCCCCGCCGTGGGCGGGGCAATGTGGGCGGTTTCCGCCGCCACGGTGGCCTGGTGTTCGAAAAAGGTGAAAGAGGACCTCGACGAGCGCAAGGTACCCCTCATGGGCGTGCTCGGGGCATTCGTGTTCGCCGCCATGATGATCAACTTCACCATCCCGGGCACGGGCTCCAGCGGCCACCTGGGCGGGGGGCTGCTCCTGGCGGTGCTCCTGGGGCCGCACGCGGCCTTCCTCGTGATCGCCTCCATCCTCGTGGTCCAGGCCCTTTTCTTCGCCGACGGAGGCCTCCTCGCCCTGGGCTGCAACATCTTCAACCTGGGCTTCTTCCCGGCATTCTTCGCCTACCCCCTGATCTACAAACCCATCGCGGGGAAAAAAGCGACCGCCACAAGGCTCACCCTGGGGGCGGTCCTCGCCGCAGTGGCCGGGCTCCAGCTGGGCGCCTTCTCCGTGGTCCTGGAGACCACCCTCTCGGGGATCACGGCCCTGCCCTTCACCACCTTCGTCCTGCTCATGCAGCCCATTCACCTGGCCATCGGGCTCGTGGAGGGCGTGGTCACCGCCTCGGTCGTCTCCTTCGTCTGGAAGGCCAACCCCCAGATCCTCGAGGGGCGGTTCGCCGGGGCCTCTCCCGGGTCGGTTCAGTTGAAGCACGTCGCCCTGGCCCTGCTCCTGGCCGCCCTGCTCACCGGAGGGTTCGTCTCCTGGTTCGCCTCGTCCAATCCCGACGGCCTCGAGTGGGCGACCGAACGCACCGCGGGCACAAGCGAGCTGGCGGGCACCGATGCCCTCCACTCCCTCATGGCCCAGATCCAGGAGAAGACGGCCTTCCTCCCCGACTACTCCTTCGCTTCGCCCGCCCCCGGAGCTTCCGGTGAAAGCGGCCGCCTCGGCACCACCGTGTCCGGCATCGCGGGCGGGCTCATCACCCTGGCGCTCGCCTTCCTCACGGGCCTCGTCCTCAAGAAGCGCCTCCCCGGCAGGGGCTGAGACTTCAGGGAGGCGCAGGATCCATGGCAGGCATCGCGGGTGCGTTCACCAACCTCGACGTTCTCGACCTCCTCTCCACCGGGGACACCGCGGCCCACCGGCTCGACCCCCGGGCCAAGCTCGTCACCGTGCTCCTGTTCATCGTCTCCGTGGTGTCCTTCGACCGGTACGAGATCTCCGGGCTGCTCCCCTACTTCTTCTTCCCCGCGGTCATGATCCCCCTGGCGGGCATCCCCCCCCGGTACCTCCTGGGGAAGTGCCTCGCGCTCCTGCCATTGGCGTTGCTCATCGGGGCCTTCAACCCCCTCTTCGACCGGCAGCCCCTGGTCTTCCTGGGACCCGTGGCCCTGTCCGGGGGCATGGTCTCGTTCCTCTCCATCCTCATCCGCTTCAGCCTCACCGTGCTGGCCGCTTTCATCCTCGTCGCCGTGACCGGGTTCACCGGCGTGTGCCTGGCCCTGGAGCGCTTCCGCGTGCCCCGGGTGTTCTGCGTGCAGCTCATGCTGCTCTACCGCTACATCTTCGTGCTCTCGGGCGAGGCGTCCCGGATGGCCCGGGCGCGGGAGATGCGCTCGCGGGGGCCAAAGGGAACGGGCATCCGCGTGTTCGGGTCCCTCGTGGGGCACCTCCTCCTGCGGACCTGGGACCGGGCGCAGCGGGTGCACATGGCCATGCTCAGCCGGGGGTTCACGGGCGAGTTCCACATCCGCAGGCCGCTCAAGTTCACGGCGCAAGACGCGGCCTTCACGTTCGGCTGGTGCTCGCTCTTTCTCCTCTTCCGGCTCGTCGACCTTCCCCGCCTGGCCGGGAGCCTGCTCACCGGGGTGCTCCCGTGAGCCACCACATCGTTGAGGTGCAGGGCCTCGAGCACGTCTACCCGGACGGGACCACCGGCATCCAAGGCATATCGCTCAAGGTCGTGCACGGGGAGTCCGTGGCGATCATCGGGCCCAACGGCGCCGGCAAGTCGACGCTCCTGCTCCACCTGAACGGCTACCTCGCCCCCACCTCCGGCTCAGTGCGCATCGGCGAAGTGCCCCTGACGAGGGAGACGCTCCCGGAGATCCGGAGGACCGTGGGCGTGATCTTCCAGGACCCGGACGACCAGCTCTTCATGCCCACGGTGTACGACGACGTGGCCTTCGGGCCGGCCAACCTGGGCCTGCCCCGCGACGAGATCGACCGCCGGGTGAACGAGGCGCTGTCCCTCATGGGGATCGCATCCCTGAAGGACAAGCCCCCCTACCGGCTCTCGGCAGGGGAGAAGCGCCGCGCCGCCATCGCCGCGGTGCTCTCGAACCTCCCGGACATCCTCGTGATGGACGAGCCCACCACCGGCCTCGACCCCTTCGGCCGCAGGCAGCTCATGGGGATCCTGCGCGGGTTCACCCACACGAAGATCATCGCCACCCACGACCTGGACCTGGTGGCCGACCTCTGCGAGAGGACCATCGTGCTCCACGGCGGCAGCGTCGCCGCGGACGGCCCCACCCTCGAGATCTTCCGCAACGGGGCGCTCCTTGAGGAGTGCCACCTGGAGAAGCCCTTCTCCATGCAGGGCTGCCCGGTGTGCTCGCCCCGTTCAGGCGCCGGGGGCCAGCGCGTGTGAGGAGACAGCTTCCCTTAAAGAAGCCACCGAGAGGAGAGAACGTATGAGCAGTCCCCTGAAGCCCGGCATGCGCGTCATCGACCTGACCCACACCATCGCCCCGGGCATGCCCTTCTACCCCGGCACCGAGCCGCCGGTCTTTTCCCGGCCGTGCACGCTGGAGACTCACGGGTTCGTGGAGCAGAAGATCACGCTCTACTCCCACACGGGCACGCACATGGACGCACCCGCCCACATCCTCGCCGGCGCGCCCCTGCTCGACCGCATGGACGTGGGCTCTTTCGTGGGCAGCGCGGCCGTCCTCGACCTCCGGGGGCTGAACAAGGCGATCATCGGCCTCGAAGACGTCAAGGCGCACGAGGACGCCGTCAGGGGCAGGGATTTCGCGATCCTGTTCACGGGCTGGGGCAGCAGGTGGGGCACCGACGCCTACTACGCCGGCTACCCGTCCCTCGGACCGGAGGCGGCGGCCTGGCTTGCCGGGTTCAATCTCAAGGGCGTGGGCCTGGACACGATCTCCATCGACCCGCCGGAGGCCACGGACTTCCCGGTCCACCGGATCTTCCTGGAAAAGGGAGCCGTGATCATAGAAAACCTGGCCAATCTCGAGGAAGCCCCTCGTGAAGCCTTCCTCTTCTGCTGCCTGCCGCTCAAGCTGGGCGAGGCTGACGGCGCCCCGGTGCGGGCCGTGGCCCTGGCCGGGAGCTAGGGTTATGTCCGTGCGGACCGTGGCCCTGTCGGGCGTCCAGAGTTATACCTTTGCAGGTCGCGGCCTTGGCCGGAGTCTCGTGTTATGTCCCGTCGAGTTCCGGACAGCTTCTGTTTGCCCTGTCGAAGGAGCCGGCGGTGCGCCCCGTGAAGGTAAACGCTGCAGGAATGAAACCTACCTGATGATCCTCAGGGACAGGGGGTAGCGGTAGGGGATGTTGTTGCTCGCCCTGACGGCGGCGACGAGGACGAGGACGAGGTCCGCGGCCACGATGACGCCCGCCACGGGGTAGAACACGATGCCGACGAGGACCGGGGTGAGGCTGATGGCCAGGCCCAGGGCGACGAGGGCGTAGATTGTCATGGAGATCTGGAAGTTGATGGACTCGCGCCCCTGGCCATCCACCAGGGGGAACTCGTTCTTCTTGAAAAGCCACACGACAAATGGCCCCAGGACGTTGCCGAAGGGAATGCCCAGCAGGGCGATGAGCGAAGAAAGGTGGCAGAGCATGGTCCAGGTCCTCTGCCTGTTCTCATACGTGGCTTCCATGGCACCTCCTATCCGAGACCCCCGGGGCTTTCTTCTGCAGGTAAGCGGCCCGGAAAGGCGGCAATCCCTCAGATGGCCCTTCCTTTCCGGGATTCCCTGTCTTTCTTATAGTGCTTTTCGGGGGAAATGTAAAACCGGCCGGGTTTCTCCCGGACATGGGAAGAGACACGCCATCGGCGGGGGAGCGCAGGGTTCTCCCGGGAGCGGGGAGGGGCATCGCGGAACTGGCCCTTTTCCCGGGGATATGCCATAAAGGGGAAAAGGCCGGGGGCGTTTCCTTCCCCGGTGAACCCGTTCGAACGAAGACAGGGGGAGGCACGCGACATGAAGAAGAGACAGAAGAAGGTCCTCGTGCTGCTGGGGAGCCCGAGGAAAAAGGGGAACACCGCCCTGCTCGCGCAGCAGGTGGCCGAGGGCGCCCGGTCCTGCGGCGCGAGCGTGGAGACGGTCTTTCTCCACGAGCTCGAGATAAAGACCTGCAAATCCTGCTACGCCTGCCAGGTGCCCGGCAGCACTGGCTGCGCCATCGACGACGGGATGCAGAAGCTCTTCCCGCTCATGCTCGAGGCCGACGCCTGGGTGCTGGCAAGCCCGGTGTACTGGTTCACCATGTCCGCCCAGCTCAAGCTCTGGATGGACCGCTGCTTCGCCCTGCC
>ERZ1649853.79-NODE-79-length-39467-cov-17.725337_pt1 | contig 39467 bp, 35 predicted proteins | sample MGYA00575353_ERZ1649853 | MGnify/ENA primary metagenome ERZ1649853 (study PRJEB40853, sample SAMN11349654) | freshwater sediment metagenome | isolation source: river sediment | host: Sediment | place: India: Okhla Barrage, New Delhi | collected 2017-02-21 ...
CATCGAGGATCTCCCGGCCCGGCTTCCGGCGCGCGATCCGCGCTGAGGACCGGGCGCGGCGTCGAGCGCGCCGCCCCCGGGACCCGTCAGAACGCGTAGGCGTATCCGGCCAGGAAGCGCCGGTCGGGCGCGCCGTCGGAGAGCCCGACCGAGACGGCGCCCCGCACGAGGCCGCGCCGCGTCACGCGCCACTCGATCCCGCCGAGCGCGCGGATGTCGGAGTCCGCCCCTTCCCACCGCTCCGTTTCCAGGTTCAGCTCGCCGATGAGGCTCGCGCCCTTCGCGAACGGGTAGATCACGGTGCCGCCGAGAACCGCGGACGTCTTGCCGTCCAGCGTGAATCCCTGGACCTGGCCATCGCCGTTCATGCGGAAGCCCAGGTGGCCCCCGACCGTCAGGGCCCGGAGCTCGTATCGCATCGCTCCGAACGCCTCGATCGCGAACGAGTCGAACCCGAGCCCAGCCTGGTCGTCGCCCGTCGGAACCGTCGCGAGGACCCCCACGGCGAAGTCCGCGGGGCCGCCGCCGCCGAAGCGCCACTTCCCCCAGACGTCCGCGTCGGTCGCGCCCGATCCGTCCGGCAGGACGCCGTCGGCGCTCGTCGTGCCGAACCCGACTCTCCCGCCCACCTCGAGATCCCGGAACGGCTGGAAGGCAGCCACCAGGTTCGCCGACGTCACGTCGAGGGAGCCCCCGGGGAGGTCGCGGCTCGAGAAGTCGAACTGGCCTTCCCACCACTGACCTTTCACGATCGCGGCGTCTTCCGCGAACGCTTGGAACAGCCTGGCGGGGTCCTCGGAAGGAGCGGTCGCCGGGGGCGCCGCGGTGGGGGTTTGGGCCGCCGTCGGGAGACACGGGACGCCGAGAAGGACGAGCGCAGCGAGGAGCAACCGGATCGGCTTGGACGTCATCAAAATCTCCTTCGGGAGCTCTCGGGCCGGCCGCCGGCAGCCGCGACTCCCGACCCGCATTGTCGTTGCCGCTTCCGGGGCTGTCAAACGGCGGGCGACCCTCGTTTTCCTGGCATTAAGCACTCGTTTTGTGTACTATTCCTCATTCAAGGAGTATCGTTCGCCTCTTCCCGTGCGACCGCTACGCGAAAGGAGGCACGCCATCGGACTGCGATTGACGAACGCCGGTGATTACGCGATCCGAGGAATGGTCCACATCGCGTCCATGGCCGACGGCGCGGTGGCGCTTCGGAGCGAGATCGCACAGGCGCAGGAGATCCCGCCGAGCTTCATGGCCAAGATCCTGCGCAGCTTGGTCCGGGCCCGCATCCTTCGCTCGTCACGCGGGGTCCACGGGGGGTTCTCTCTCGCGAGGCCCGCGTCCAAGATCAGCCTTCTGGAGGTCGTGGAAGCGATCGAGGGACCCCTTGCGCTCACGAACTGCACTCCCGACCCCGCGGGGTGCACGAGAGCGCACGATTGCCCCGCCTCTCCGGTCTGGCTCGAGGTGCAGCGGCAGATGGCGGCGGTGCTCCGGGACGCCACGATCGAGGACCTGATCGCGGGCCGGAAACGCTTGGTCCGTGCGACGGCGTCCCACGCGCACGCGGCCGACGCCGACCGCCGGTCACACGGCCGCGATCACGCGGGCAAGGCGGTCGCCGACCTCGCGAGCCACCGGCACTAGCTCCGCGCTCGGGAAGAAGGAGGCGGCGGCGGCGACATGGATCGCCTCCACCCTCGTCTTCCCGCCGGCGATCCGGCGGACCACCACGTTGCAGGGCAGAAGGAGCCCGATCTCGGGCTCCGCGGTCAGCGCCCGGTGCGCCAGCGGCGGGTTGCAGGCCCCCAGGATGACGAACTCGGGGAAGTCCGCTCCGAGCTTCTCCTTCATGATCGCCCGGACGTCCACCCGCGTCAGGACCCCGAACCCCTCCACCTTCAGCGCCGCCTCGGTCCTGGCCAGCACCTCGTCGAAGGGGCGATCGAGGTCCTTCCCGATCCCCAACCCGGACGCCGGGCCGCTCATCGCGCCGCCTCCGTTCCGTCGCGCCGGACTCCGGCCCCTTCCAGGATCGAGATCATCGGGCACCATCCGGAGAAGGCGGACTGGAACAGGTTCAGACCCACGAAGGCGGTGAACAGGTAGAACCAGGGACTGACGAAGTGCCCCAGGGCGACGGAGGCCATGACGAAGAAGCCGGCGATCGCTCGAAGCCAGTCGTTCATTCCCATCGTCGAACCCTCCGGAACGCGCCCCTGGGGGCGTCTCAGCCGAGGAGATGCAAGGCCCCGCTCCCGGATACACCGACAGGGGGCGGCAGCCGGAAATCGGGGACGAGATCGGGGAAGGCAACCGATCGGAATCGGTTGCTGTTCCCGATTTCCGATCAGAGGAGCGGGCGCTCCAGGTGGAACGTGGTGGCTTCCTGGAACGCGTGCGCCACCGAGAGGACCTCGGTTTCTCCGTAGAGCCGTCCGACGAACGTCAGGCTGACCGGGGTACCGTCCGAATCCCGGAACCCGTCCGGGACGACGACCGCCGGATGCCCCGTCAGGTTCGTCAGGAGAAGGACGTCCCCCCCGAACGTCGGGACGACGAGCACCTCGACCTCGCGGAAAAGCTCCTCCATCGCCCGCATCGCCAGCCACCGGATCCGGTTGGCGCGCAGGTACTCGACCGCGGGGATCGTCTGCCCGAGGCGAAAGACGTTGGGCCAGGCGTCGGCGACCTGGCGCACGAGCCCCGCGTCGCGCCCGGTGCGGGTCAGCTCGTCGAACGCCGCCGCAGCCTCCGCGGTCAGGATGCACGAGAGCGCCCCCACGGGGAGATCCGCCGGGATCGCGACCGCGCGCGTGTCGAGGCCGCGCTCGCGCAGCGCCGCGAGCGCCCGGGCGTCGATCGCCTGCCATTCCCGGAGTCCCCGCCTCTCCTCCTCGGTCTCGGCGGTCTTCGCGTAGTCCTCCTCGAAGAGCGCCTTCGCGATCCCGACGCGGATCGTGCGCACGTCCCGTCGCGGCCTCCACTCGAACGGGCGGTCCACCGCCGTCAGGTCGAGCCCGTCGGCGCCGTGGATCGCGTGGAAGACGATCGCGCAGTCGTCGACCGACCGAGCGATCGGGCCGACCTTGTCCATGCTCCAGGCGAGCGCCATCGCCCCGTGGCGGCTCACCCTTCCGAACGTCGGGCGCAGGCCGGTGACGCCGCACCGGGTGCAGGGGGACACGATGCTCCCCCAGGTCTCGGTCCCGATCGCGAACCCGACGAGCCCCGCCGAGGTCGCCGCCGCCGATCCGGCGGAGGAACCGCTCGAGCCTTGGTCGGGCTTCCAGGGGTTCTTGGTCGTCCCGCCGTACCAGACGTCGCCCCACGCCAGCTCGCCCGCGCTCGTCTTGACGAGGAGGACGCCTCCCGCCTCCTCGAGGCGAGCGGCGACCGTGGCGTACTCCGGACGCTCCTGGTCCCGGAAGATCCCCGCTCCCCAGGTCGTCCGCGTTCCGGGGACCGAGAACAGGTCCTTGAGCCCGAACGGCACGCCGTGGAGGGGGCCGCGATACCTCCCGGCCGCCATCTCCCGGTCGGCCTTCTCGGCCTGCCGGATCGCGCGCTCCTCGAGCACCGAGACGGCCGCGGAGAGCAACCCGTCGAAGCGCCGGATGCGATCGAGGTACAGGCGCGTGATCTCGACGGAAGAGAACAGGCGGCTGTGCAGGTGCGCCGCCAGCTCCGTCACCGGGGCGAACGCGAGATCGTCCCACGAGGCCGGCTCGTCCGGCTCCTCGTCGAGCGGGATCTCCAGGGCGGTCCGGGGCGCCCCCGGGTCCCGCCGCCCCGGCGCGGGGTCGAAGAACAGGGCCGGCGGCACCGCGTTGTCGAGCGGGACCGCGCGCAGCCTCGCGAAGTCCTCCATCTGCTGCTGGACCCCTTGGAGCATCAGCTTCCGCTGCTCGTCGGTGAGCCGGAGCCCCGAGATCCATTCGGCCTGCCGGATCATCTCGGGGGTCACCTTCCCGCCGGCCGGCCCCTGCGCCAGCGCGGCGAGAGCCCGACCGAACACGGCCGACCCGATGCCCGCCGCGGACACGGCCTTGAGAACGCTGCGGCGGGTCCACTCCCGACGCGAGGATGCCGGGCTCCCGCTCCGGAGCGCGCGGTCGTCCATGGGGATCATGGGCACCTCCTTGCCCCCTTATACTCCTCCGGTGCCCTCGAGACGATCCCGCCGTTTCCCGCCCTCGAGCCGCGTGCACGGCGACGTGCGGGGCGCGCGCGCCTCGGCCTGGGAGGCCGTGTACGCGATCGCGCGGCGGATCCCCCGGGGCCGGGTGATGACGTACGGCCAGATCGCGGGCCTCCTCGGGAACGCGCTCTCGCCGCGCGCCGTCGGCTGGGCGCTCCACCGGTGCCCGGACGGTGTGCCCTGGCAGCGCGTCGTCAACGCATCGGGAGGTTGCTCGACCGAGCGCCTGCCCGACATCCCCGCGGGACTCCAGCGGGCGATGCTCGAGGCCGAGGGGGTCGTGTTCTCGGGGTCCGGAGCGCTCGACCTCGCGCGCTATCGGTGGCAGCCGCCCCCCGCGCGGGCCGTCTCGGCGGTCGCCTCCCGGGTCAGGCCGGGATCCGGCCGCGAACGAGGCTCCAGAGGGCGTACAGCGCGTAGTTGCTCGCGAGCTCGATGACGCTCGCCCGGTCCGCACCGTAGACGAGCCTCCTCGCGCTCTCCTCCCCGGGGACGACCGCGGCCAGGTGGACGAGGCCGACGGGCTTCTCCGCCGTCCCGCCCTCGGGCCCGGCGATGCCCGTGATCCCGATGCCGCACGACGCCCCGAACCGATCGCGCGCCCCGCGCGCCATCGCGAGCGCGACCGGCTCGGAGACGGCTCCGTGCCCCGCGATCAGGCCGGGCGAGACGCCGAGGATCTCCGACTTGGCCTCGTTCGAGTACGCCACGACGCCGCCCAGGAACCAGCGCGAGGCTCCCGGGACCGAGACGAGCCTGTGCGCCGCGCGGCCGCCGGTGCACGATTCGGCGACGGCGACGCTCCACCCGCGAGCGAGGAGCTCCTCCCCCAGACGCTCCGCGAGCGAGGCGCCGTCGAGGCTGACGAGGTGCCGGCCGAGGCCCCGCTCGAGGTCGGCCCGGGCCTCCGCCTCGAGGGCGGCGGCGTCCTCGGCGGGCGGCGACGCGATGGTGACGGTGATCCGGAGCACGCCCGACTCCGGCAGGATCGACACCGCGACCCCCTGCCTCCGGTACCACGGGGCGAGCGCCGGCTCGGCGGTCACCTCGGGCAGCCCCGCCGCGATCGCGCGGATCGTCCGCACCGAGGGGCGGGACGGGAACCTCTCCCGGAGCCTCGGGAGCACGAACCCGTCGAGCATCGCGGCGAACTCCGCCGACACCCCGGGCAGGAGCACTAGCACGCGCCCGCCGCTCTCGATCCAGGAGCCGCACGCGAGCCCCGCCGGATTGGGAACCGCCTCGGCCCCCTCGACGACGAGGGCCTGCCGTCTCCCCGCCTCGGTGATCGGCCGCCCGCGCTCCTCGAGCCGCCTCGACAGGGCGGCGAGCCACTCCTCGTCGGGCACGACGCCGCGGCCGAGAGAGCGCGCGGCCCCCTCGCGCGTCAGGTCGTCGCCCGTCGGCCCGAGCCCCCCGGATGCGATCACGACCTCGGACGAGGCGAGGGCGGACGAGACCGCCGCCGCGATCGCCTCCTCGCGATCCTCGACGCGGACGATCTGCGAGAGCGGGATCCCGATTCCCGCGAGCCGCTCGCGGGCGAGCGGTCCGTTCCGGTCCGCCCGGGCAGGATCGAGCATCTCGGTCCCGACGACGAGGAGCGACGCGGTGGGCACGGAGCGATGGTAAATTCCGGGCGCGGCGGGCGCAACGGTTGCCGCGCGGAGGTTCGTCCTTGGCCTCGGACCGGAGCCGGAGAGGGATGCTCGCGCTCCTCTCGGCGGGGATCGCCTCGCTGGCGATCGCGGCGATGGCGCCGGTCCTCGACAACGGATTCACGAACTTCGACGACGGGCTCTACGTCTCGGACAACCCGCACATCCGCGCCGGGATCCGGATGGAGTCCCTCCGCTGGGCGCTCACGACGACGCGCGCCGCCAACTGGCACCCGCTGACCTGGCTCTCCCACATGCTCGACTGGGAGCTCTGGGGCGCGGACCCGCGGGGCCACCACCGGACCGGCCTCCTCCTCCACGCCGCGAACGCGGTCCTCCTGTTCCTGCTGCTCGACCGCGCGACGGGGCGGCGCGGTCCGAGCGCCTTCGTCGCGGCCCTCTTCGCCGCGCACCCGCTGCACGTCGAGTCGGTCGCGTGGGCCGCGGAGCGCAAGGACGTCCTGAGCGCCCTCTTCTGGATCCTATCGACCGCGGCCTACGTGGCCTACGCGCGCCGAGGCGGGGCGGCCCGCCTCGCGGCGGCGGCCGCCCTCCTGGGCCTCGGCCTCCTTGCGAAGCCGATGCTGGTGACGCTCCCGCTGACCCTGCTCCTCCTCGACTTCTGGCCGCTGGGCCGCTTCGAGGAGGCCCGGGCGCGAGAAGTCTTCCCGTGGCGCCTCCTCGCGGAGAAGACGCCGCTCCTCGCCCTCGCGGCCGCCTCCGCGCTCGCGACGCTCGCCGCCCAGCGGGCGGCGGGGGCGATCGGGCCGGCCGACGCCTACCCGCTCGCGACGCGCCTCGCGAACGCGGCGGTCTCCTCCGTCTCCTACCTCCGGAAGGCGGTCTGGCCCTCGGACCTCTCGCCGTTCTACCCGTACCCGGCGGGAGGACCGCCCGCCTGGAAGACGGCCGCGGCGATCGCGGTCCTCGCGGGGGTCACCGCGCTCGCGATCCGGCTCCGGAGGTCCCGCCCGTACCTGCTCGCCGGCTGGCTCTTCTACCTCGTCACGCTCACCCCGGTTCTCGGCCTCGTCCAGGTCGGGAGACAGGCGATGGCCGACCGGTACACCTACGTGCCGCTCGTCGGGATCTTCGCGATGGTCGCGTGGACCGTCGCCGACCTCCTCCGCCACCCCCGCGCGGGAGCGGCGGCCCGGCGCATCGTCCCCGCGCTCGCCGTCCTCCTCCTCGCCGCCGCCGCCGCGCTCTCGCGCGCCCAGTCCGCCGTCTGGCGCGACTCGGTCTCGCTCTTCGAGCACGCCCTCGCCGTCACGGACGAGAACCAGGTCGCGCACAACAACCTCGCGCTCGCGCTCGCGGAGCGGGGCCGGACCGAGGAGGCGGCCGCCCACTGGCGGGAGGCGATCCGGATCGACCCGGCGGGCGCGAAGGCGCGCGTCAACCTCGGCGGCCTCCTCGCCGACCAGGGCCGGCTCGAGGAGGCCTCGGCCCTGCTCGAGCGGGCGGCCGAGATCGACCCGCGCTCCTCCGACGCCCGCTGCAACCTCGGCATCGTCCGGTCGCGCCAGGGGCGCCCCCGCGAGGCGGTCGAGGCGCTCGAGGCCGCGCTCCGCCTCGACCCGGCGAGCGCGCGGGCGCACAACCGGCTCGGGATCGTGCTCGCGGAGGCGGGGAGGATCGACGAGGCCCTCGTCCACTTCGCGGCGGCGGCCGCGCTGGAGCCCGGGAACGCGAGGGCGCTCCTCAACTGGGGGCTGGCGCTCGCGTCCCGCGGCCGGTGGGAGGAGGCCGAGAGGCGGTTCGCCCGCGCCGCGCGGGAGAGCCCGGCCCTCGCCGAGGCGCGATACAACCTGGCGATGGCGAGGCTTGAGCTCGGGGACCTCGAGGGGGCGAGGCGCGAGGCGGAGGAGGCTCGCCGCCTGGGATTCGCGATCCCCCGGAGCCTCGACGACGCCCTCGCCCGCGCCGGCCGCTAGCCCCGGTCGAACTCGGGGAGATCCTCGGGGATCGGGAGCGAGATCTCGACGACCCCGGCGAACCGGCCCCCCTCGAACCAGGGGAGCTGGTGGACGATCTTCCGGAGGCCCCGCTTCCGGATCGTGTAGTGGTTGGGGGAGGGGCTCTCGTGAAGGGCCCGGGTCTTCGTCCTCGCCGGCTCCGGGTGGCAGTCGAAGACGCTCTTCCCGACGAGCGCGCCTCCCCCGTCCCCGGCGAACAGCTCCCGCGCCCTCGCGTTCATCGCGAGGATCGTCCCCCGCCGATCGGTGACGGTCGCCGCCGCTTCGAGCCCCTCGATCCACGCCGGGATCCCGATCCTCTCGCTCATCTCGCCCGCTCCCATCGTTTCCGCGCCCTGCGGCGCGGCCCCCTCACGTCGCCATCCGCATCGCCCCGGGGAGCGCCTCGATCGGCACCGGCTCCGCGCCGACCGTGCCGATCAGCTCGCCGTCCGCCTGCAGGAGGAGCGGACGGTCGGCGGAGACCGTCACGCGGCGGGAGCGCAGGACCGAGACCTCGGGGCGCCGCACGTGGCGGCCTCGGTACACCAGCGGAGCGAGGCGGAGGAGCCTCCCCCGCGGCATCTCGCGCACGACGACGATCTCCAGCATCCCGTCGTCCGGCCGCGCGCCGGGGGCGACGCGCATGCCGCCCCCGAAGCGGGTCGTGTTCGCCACCGCGACGAGGGTCACTCGCCCCTCGAACGCGCCGGCGTCGTGCTCGACCCGGACGAGCGGCGGGACGAAGCGGAAGAGCGTTCGGACGAGCGAATACGGATAGACCAGCGGCCCGCGGAGGAACCGCGCCCGCTCGTTCGCGAACTTCACGACCTCGCCGTCGAATCCGATCCCGGCCACCGTCAGGAAAATCCGGCCTCCCGCCCGCCCCGCGTCGAGCGGGCGCGGCTCCGCCTCGACCGCGCGGCGGAGCGCCTCGCGGAGGTCCCGGGCCGAACCGAGGTCCGCGGCCAGGTCGTTGCCGCAACCCACCGGGACCACGCCGAGGGCGCAGCCCGATCCCGCCAGGGCCTGCGCGGCGTGGTGCAGGGTGCCGTCCCCCCCGATCGCCACGAGCCGGTCGGCCCCCGCGCGGACGGCGTCCGCCGCGATCCGCGTCGCGTCGGGGCCGTCGCGCGACTCCTCGACCGGGGCGTCGAGGCGCTTCGCCAGGGCGCGGACGGCGGCGATCGCCGCTCGGCCCCTCTCCCTTCCCGCGGCCGGGTTGACGAGGAACCGGATCATCGCCCCTTCCCCCACGCCCGTCGCTGCAACCGGCTGCGAGGCGGGCCGTACGCTGCTTCCGGGCGCGGCCTCTCCGGGCTCCCCCCGGGGCGGGACCTATGTTATGACGTTGGGCCCAGCCCGCGTCCGGGCGGGGCCGATGCCTCCGGGAGGAGCGTTGAAGACGGAACCGACCGCGACGAGCGGCGAGCGGGATCACGCGACGGCGTTCCCGTTCGACCGCCGGAACCTGGCGCTGCGGTTCCGCGCGATCCTCCCGAGCACGCGAGAGGCGATCTGCCGCGGGGTCGAGAAGGTCGTCGACCTGGCGCTCTCGGCCGGCTGCCTGGGTGCGGAGGCGGCCGACGTGGAGATCGCCCTCCGCGAGGCGCTCGCCAACGCGGTGATCCACGGCAACGGCTGCCGGCCGGGGAAGCCGGTCCGCCTCCGATGCTACGGCGAAGCCGGCGAGGGGCTGCTGATCGTGGTCCGCGACGAGGGGAAAGGCTTCGACCCCGAGACGGTCCCGGACCCCCGGGACGGCGTGAGGCGAGAGCTTCCCCACGGCCGCGGGATCTTCCTGATGCGGATGCTCATGGACCGGGTGGAGCACCGCAGGGGCGGGCGCGAGGTCCTTCTGTTCAAGGAGTACCGCGCCCCCGCGCGGGGGCGGCGGGCGCGGCGGCGCCCCGCTCCCGAGTGACCGCCGGAGCCCGGGAGCTCGCGCTCCCCCGCCTTGCGATACGATGACCGCATGAAGGCCCGGCGCCCGCGCGTTCTCCTCGCCGCGATCGCCGCGGTCCTCTGCGCGGCGACGCTCGCCGCATACGCCCCGGCGCTCCGCGCCGGGTTCATCGAGTCCTTCGACGACGTGGACTACGTCACGAAGAACCCGATGGTGCGGGAAGGGTTGTCCCGCGAGGGGATGGTCCACGCCTTCACTCGATGGCACGCGACGAACTGGCACCCGCTCACCTGGATCTCCCACATGCTGGACTGCGAGATCTGGGGGCTCGACGCGCGCGGCCATCATGGGACCAGCCTCCTCCTCCACGCCGCGAACGCGGTGCTCCTCCTCCTCGCGCTGGATCGGCTGACCGGCGCGACCTGGCGCTCCGCCTTCGTAGCGGCGCTCTTCGCCCTCCACCCGCTGCACGTCGAGTCGGCCGCCTGGATCGCGGAGCGCAAGGACGTGCTGAGCACGTTGTTCTGGTGGGCCGCACTCCTCGCCTGGGCGGGCTACGCCCGCCGTCCGGGGGCGGCGCGCTACTCGCTCGTCGTCGTCCTCCATGCGCTGGCCCTCCTTTCGAAGCCGATGTCGGTCACGCTGCCGTTCACGCTGCTCCTGCTCGACTTCTGGCCGCTCGGGCGCCTCAGGCTCGATTCCCCGACGCTCGCCCGCGACGCGCGGCGCCTCGTCGCCGAGAAGGTCCCCCTCCTCCTCCTGTCGGCGGTCTCGAGCGTCGTGACGTACCGGGTGCAGGAGGCCGCGGGCGCGATGGCGACCTCCGACGTGCTGCCCCTGGCAGGGCGGGTCGCGAACGCCGCCCTCGCGTACGTGAAGTACCTCCTGCTCGCCGCGTGGCCGGCCGGGCTCGCCCCGTTCTACCCGCTCCCGTCGGGAGGCGTCCCGGCCTGGCAGGCGCTCGCGGCCGCGGCGATCCTGGCCGGGACGACATGGTTCGCGGTCCGCGCCGCCCGGGCGAGGCCGTGGCTCGCCTTCGGCTGGCTCTGGTACCTCGGGACGCTCGTCCCGGTGATCGGCATCGTCCAGGTCGGGCAGCAGTCCATGGCCGACCGGTACACGTACGTGCCGCTCGTGGGCATCTTCGTCGTCGTCGCCTGGGGGATCGCGGAGGCGGCGGAGCGGATCCCCGCGCGCGTGCGCACGGCGGCGCTCGGCGCGGCGGCGGCGGCGGTCCTCCTCGCCTTCGGCTGGGTCACGCGGGCCCAGGCGGCGGTCTGGAGAGACGGCGTCACCCTGTTCGAGCACGCGATCGCCGTCACCGAGGAGAACGCGGTGGCGCACCAGAACCTCGGCGCGGCGCTCGCGCTCCGCGGGCGCCTCGACGACGCGATGCGCCACTATCGGGAGGCGATCCGCATCCACCCGGGGTACGTCAAGGCCCTCAACAGCCTGGGGGGCGCGCTCTTGATGCAGGGCCGGGCCGCGGAGGCGCTGGGGCCGATCGGGGAGGCGGTGCGGATCGATCCGGAGAGCTCCGATGCACGGTACAACCTCGGCCTCGCCCTGGCCGCCGCGGGCCGTCCCGCGGAGGCCGCGGCGGCGTACGGGGAGGCCCGGCGTCTCGACCCGTCGGCCGCGGGCCCGAGCTACAGCCTCGCCGTTCTCGCGCTCCAGGAGGGGCGCCCGGAGGCGGCGGCGGACGGATTCCGCCGCGCGCTCGAGATCGATCCCTCGATGGCCGACGCCGAACTGGGGCTGGGGCTGGCGCTCGACCGCCTCGGCCGGACGCGCGAGGCCGAATCCCATCTCGACCGGGCGGCCCGGTCCCGGCCGGGGAACGCGCGCGCGTGGCGCGAGCTCGCGCGGGTGCGCCTGGCCCTAGGGGATCGGGCGGGCGCCGAGAGCGCGGCGCGCGCCGCCGCGGCGGCCTCCCGGGCCGAGTGACGTCTCAGGCCGCGAAGGCCCGCTCGAGCCGCGCCACCCCCTCGTCGATCGTCTCCTCCCGCTTGCAGAAGGCGAAGCGCACGAGGTGGCGGAACGGGGCCGGGTCCTCGCAGAAGGCCGCGACGGGAATCGCCGCGACCCCGGCGCGCGAGGGGAGATCGCGGCAGAACCTCTCCCCGTCGTCCCCGCCGAGATGCCTCGCGTCGGCGACCGCGAAGTACGTGCCGGCGGGCGGGCGGATCTCGAAGCCCGCGCGGGCGAGACCTTCGGTGAGGCGGGCCCTGAGGCCGCGGTAGCGGTCGAGGAACTCGCGGTAGTAGGCGTCCGGCGCGGCGAGGGCGGCCGCCACGGCGAGCTGGAACGGGGGGGGCGTGCAGAACGTGACGAACTGGTGCGAGGCCCGGACGGCGGCGGAGAGGTCGCGCGGCGCGCAGGCGAAGCCGATCTTCCATCCGGTCAGGCTGAACGTCTTCCCCGAGGACGAGATCATGACGGTCCGCTCCCGCATGCCCGGCAGGGAAGCGAGCGGCACGTGCTCTCCCTCGAAGACGAGGTGCTCGTACACCTCGTCGGTCACCGCGAGGAGGTCCCTCTCGCGGCAGACCGACGCGATCGCCGCGAGCTCCTCGCGCGAGAACACCTTGCCGAGCGGGTTGTGGGGGGAATTCAGGATCAGGAGGCGGGTCCGACGCCCGATCGCCGCCGACAGCGCCGAGGCCTCGAGCCGGAACGCGGGCGGGAGCAGGGGGACCGTCCTCGCGACCGCCCCGGCGAGGGCGATCGACGGACGGTACGCGTCGTAAGCGGGATCGAAGACGACGACCTCGTCTCCCGGCTCGCAGAGCGCCTGGATGGTCGAGAACAGCGCCTCGGTCGCCCCCGAGAACACGGTGACCTCCGAGTCGGGGTCGTACGCGAGGCCGTAGAAGCGCTTCCGGTGCTCGGCGACGGCCCGCGCCAGCGTCGGGAGGCCCGCGGACCGGCAGTACTGGCTCTCGCCGGCGCGGATCGCGGCGATCGCGGCATTTTTGACGAACTCCGGGCCGTCGAAGTCCGGGAAGCCCTGGCCGAGATTGACGGAGCGCGTCTCGACGGCGAGACGGGTCATCTCGGTGAAGATGCTCGTGCCGAACTGGACGAGGCGCCGGTTCATGGGGGCCCTTCTCGGGTTTCTCATGGGAGCGAAAGTCTGCCAGAGAGAAGGGCGGCGCGAAAGGTGGGGCGCCGGTTGAAATCCGCTCGGAAACGTCCTATAACCGGGGCGCTCCGTCCCGCAGGAGAGGGGCGCACGGGCGCAGCTCGGCGGGGGGAGGGAGATCGAGGGGTCCTCGTCGCCCGGGCCCGAGTCCAGGAGCGCGGAGAGCAACATGCGCGGCAAACTCTTCACGACGGCGCTCGCAGCGGTCTGCGTGGTCCTGCTCGCGGGTCCGGCCCTCGCGGCCGACGAGATGACGGCCGGCGGATTTCTCCTCTCGATCGCGGGGCTCAAGGGGCTTCCCGCAGCGGACGCTCCGACCGCAGCCGGGGCCCTGCGCGCCTCCGGCTACGCGATCCCGGAGATCGAGCCGAACACGCCGCTCACCGAGAGGATCGTCGTGGACATCGCGGCCGCGCTCGGGCTCCAGGTCACGACGACCCGCCCCGACGCCCCGTTCACGAGCGAACAGGCGGACGCGTTCCTGGCCGCCTTCGCGGCAGAGATCGCCGGAGGGAGCCGGAGCGGCGAGCAGACGGCGACGGACGACGAGGATGAGATGCAGAAGAGTCAGGCCCGCCGGAGGGGCCGGACCCGCTCCAGGTCCGAGCCGATCTGACTCCTTGCCCCCCAGGTTGTAGAATCCCGGTCCCGTCCCGGATCGAGACGCCGGCCGCACGACGGCCCGCGGGGAACGAGCATGCCCGACGACGAGACGAACCGCAGGGTGCTCTCCGGAAACGAGGCGATCGCCCACGGCGCCTGGGCGGCGGGCGTCCAGGTCGCGTCCGCCTACCCCGGAACGCCGAGCACCGAGATCCTCGAGAACATCGCGAAGTTCTCGGACGTCTACTGCGAGTGGGCCGTCAACGAGAAGGTCGGGATGGAGGTCGCCATCGGCGCCTCGATCGCCGGCTCGCGGGCCCTCACCGCGATGAAGCACGTCGGCCTGAACGTCGCGATGGACCCGCTGATGACGTTCGCCTACATCGGCGCGAACGGGGGGATGGTCGTCGTGACCGCCGACGACCCGGGGATGCACAGCTCCCAGAACGAGCAGGACAACCGCCACGTCGCTCGATTCGGCAAGTTGCCGATGCTCGAGCCCTCCGACAGCCAGGAATGCTACGACATGGTGCGCGCCGCGATCCCGATGTCGGAGGAGTTCGAGGTCCCGGTCCTGATCCGCACGACGACGCGCGTCTCGCACTCCTCGGGGATCGTGGACCTCGGGGAGTTCCGGCGGGCGCCGGCGTCCGGGAGGAAGTACTCGAAGGACATCGCGAGGACGATCCCCGTCCCGATGCACGCCCGCGGCATGCGGGTGCGCCTCGAGGAGAAGCTCGAGCGGCTCGCCGAGCACGCCGAGACGTCCCCCTTCGAGCGCTGGGAGCGCGGGAGCCGCGCGATCGGCATCGTCGCCTCCGGGATCGGCTACGCGCACGCCCGCGAGGCGTTCCCCGACGCGTCCTTCCTCAAGCTCGGCATCGTCTACCCGCTTCCCGAGAGGCGGATCCGCGCCTTCGCGGCCTCCGTGGAGAGGCTGCTCGTGGTCGAGGAGGGGGACGCGTTCCTCGAGGAGCAGATCCTGGCGCTCGGAATCCCCGTCGAGCGCCCCGCGCGGTCCCTCCGGATAGGAGAGCTCGACCCGGACCGGCTCGCGGCGCTGGCCGCGGCGGTCGCGGGAAAGGACGCGCCGTCCCCTCCCGCTCCGCTGCGGGGGCTGCCGCCGCGCCCCCCCGTCCTCTGCCCGGGCTGCTCGCACCGCGGCGTCTTCGACAGCCTCCACCGCTTGGGGGCGACGGTCACGGGCGACATCGGCTGCTACAGCCTCGGCGCCTTCGCGCCGCTCTCCGCGATGGACACCGTCGTCTGCATGGGAGCGAGCGTGACCGCGGCCCACGGAATGGAGAAGGCGGGCCGGACGGGACGGCTCGCGGCCGTCATCGGAGACAGCACGTTCTTCCACTCGGGGATCACGGGGCTCCTCAACATGGTCTACAACCGGAGCCGGGGCACGGTCGTCGTCCTCGACAACGAGACGACGGCAATGACCGGGCACCAGGAGCACCCCGGAACGGGCAGGACGCTTCAGGGGCAGAAGACGCCGAAGGTCGCGATCGAGGACGTTGCGCGGGGCCTGGGGGTCCGGCGCGTGCGGGTCGTCGACCCCTACGACCTCGAGGCGACCCACGCGGCCCTGAAGGAGGAGATGGACGCCCCCGAGCCCTCGGTCGTCGTGTGCCGCAGGCCGTGCATCCTCGGCGCCCGGGTGAAGGTCGAGCACCGCTACGCGATCGACGCGGACCGCTGCTCCGGATGCGCCGTGTGCCTTCGCCTGGGATGCCCTGCCCTCGAGACCTCCGAGGACCTCGCGGCGAAGACCGGCAAGCCGAAGGCCCGGATCAACGCCGTGCTGTGCGCCGGCTGCGGACTCTGCGTCCAGGTCTGCCGCTTCGACGCCGTGCGGGAAGAGGCGCGATCGTGAACGGCATCCGGAACGTGTCCCTGGTCGGCGTGGGGGGCCAGGGGATCCTCCTCGCGAGCGAGATCCTCTGCCGCGTCGCGCTCCTCGCCGGAAGGGACGTCAAGAAGAGCGAGGTCCACGGGATGGCCCAGAGGGGCGGGAGCGTCGTGAGCCAGGTCCGCGTCGGCGAGCGGGTCCACTCGCCGCTCGTCGCCGTCGGGGCCACGGACTTCCTCGTCGCGTTCGAGAAGCTCGAGGCGCTCCGGTTCGCGCACTTCCTGAAGCCGGACGGGCTCGCGATCGTCAACGAGCAGGAGATCCGGCCGGTCACCGTCTCGACCGGCCAGGCGGTGTGGCCCGCCGACCTCGACGCCCGGCTCCGCTCGACCTTTCCCCGGCTCGACAGGGTGCCTGCGCTCGCCATCGCGACCGGGCTCGGCAACGTCCGGGTGGTCAACGTCGTGATGATCGGCGCGCTGTCGCGCCACCTCGACTTCGACGAGGACCTCTTCCCGCGGGCGATCGAGGATCTCGTCCCGGAGAAGGTGCGGGCTCTCAATCTCCGCGCCTTCGAGGCCGGGCGGGCGGCGATTCCGGAGCCTTGGGTCTGACCTCCGTCAGAGCTCGTGGAGCGTCGAGTCCACGGACGGCGGCAGGTACTTCCTGCGGAGCCGCTTGAGGCCCCCTTCGGCCTGCGTGAAGGGGTCCTCCTCGAGGGCGTCTCCCATCTCCTCCTCGACGCTCTCCGGGTCCTCGCCCGCCTCCATCCGTCGCATCGCCTCCTCGATCCCGCCCGTCACCGGTAGCCCGGCGGCCTCGTAGAGGCGCCGCATCACCCGCGCCGCCTGGCGCGGGTCGTTCTCGTCGATCCCCTCGAGTTCCGACGCCATCGACTCCATCGCCCGCTCGAGGCGCGCGTCGTCGACGTCGGGGAGCCCGTCGGTCTCCCCGGACTCCTTCCTTCCCTTCGAGATCGCGAACGAGGAGGGACGCCGATCGATCCGGCGGCGTCCGCAGCGCGGGCAGTCCGGCCTCTTGCGCGTCTCGACCGTCCGCGACAGGAAGTGGAACACCCGGTGGCAGTCGGCGCAGTAGAACTCGTAGATCGGCATCCCGCGGCCTCCGAAGGTCTAGGGAAGCACAGGCGGCACCATTCCGGCAACCCGGCCGGCATCCGTCAGCAGATGCGCGGCAGATCGGACCCCGAGAGCAGGTCGAGAGGCCTCTCCCCCCCGATCCGCGTCCTCAGGATCACCGGAGCGCCCGCCGGGCGGGCGTCCTCGACAACCCCGATCCGCGCGGCGGCGGTTCCGAGCGGGTGCTCGCGGAGCGCCGCCAGCGCACGATCCGCGTCGGGGGCCGCGACCCAGGCGAGGAGCCGCCCCTCGCAGGCGACGTAGAGCGGGTCGAGGCCGAGCGTCTCGCAGACCGCCTCGACCTCCGGGCGGACGGGGATCGCGGCCTCGTCGAGCCGGAAGCGCGCGCCGGCGCGGGACGCCGCCTCGTTGCAGGTCACGGCGACCCCCCCGCGGGTCGGATCGTGCATCGCGCGGACGTCGGCCCCCGAGGAGAGCAGCGCCTCTACGAGGCCGCCGAGCGGGGCGGCGTCCGAGCGGAGCCCCGGTCCGGACATCCCGTGCCGGCAGGCCATGACGGTCGCGCCGTGATCGCCGACCGGGCCGGACACGAGCACGGCGTCGCCCGGCCGGATGCGGCGATCGTCGATCTCCCTGCCTTCGGGGACGACACCGAGCCCGGACGTGACGGCGTAGACGCGGTCTCCCCTGCCCCGGGGGACGACCTTGGTGTCCCCCGCGACGATCCGAACGCCGGCCTCCTCCGCGGCGGCGGCTGCGCCCGCGACGAGCGTCTCGAGGAGGTCGATCGGGCAACCCTCCTCGAGAATCACGGCGAAGCTGAGCCACAGCGGCCGCGCACCCGCGACCGCGAGATCGTTGACCGTCCCGCAGACCGACAGTGATCCCAGGTTCCCTCCCGGGAAGACGGGAGGGTCCACGACGAACCCGTCCGTGGTCAGCGCGAGGCGCCCGGCGGGCGGCTCCGGAAGCACCGCCGAGTCCGAGAGCGTCTCGAGGAAGGGGTTCGCGAACGCGGGAAGGAACGTGTCGCGCACCAGATCGCGGGTCCTTCTCCCGCCGGAGCCGTGCGCCAGGAGAATCTTGGCCGAATCGCTCAAGGGCGCTCCTTCGCGGTCCGGCGCTCGTGACGGTACCACGCCGCGCAGGTCCCTTCTCCGGACACCATGCACGCTCCCACCGGCGTGTCCGGGGTGCAAGCCGACGCGAAGAGCGAGCACTCCGGCGGCTCGATCGAGCCCCGGAGCACGTCGCCGCAACGGCATCCCGAGGGCTCGACCGGCTCGGGCACGGCCACCTCGATGCGGGAGGCGTCGCGGTGGGCCCATTCCGGGCGAAGGGCGAGGCCGGACGAGCCGATCGCCCCGAGACCCCGCCACACCGCGTCCGCCGGCTCGAAGAAGCGGTCGAGAACGGTCCTCGCGCGGGGGTTCCCCTCCTCGCGCACGACGCGCCCGTAGAGGTTCGCGACCTCGGCGCGCCCGTCGCGGAGCTGCTCGACCAGCTCCAGGACCCCCCGAAGCACGTCCGCCGGCGTGAACCCGACGACGGCCGCGGGAACGCCGAGCTCCTCCGCCAGGAACGAGAACGCGCGCGAGCCGGTCACGACCGAGACGTGCCCCGGCAGGAGCACGCCGTCCAGGAGCACGCCGGGATCGGACGCCAGAGCGCGCAGCGGAGGCGGGACGGTCTTGTTCCCGGGAAGGATCCGGAAGTTGGGGATCCCGGAATCCTCGGACTCCGCGAGGGCCGCGGCGATCGTCGGGGCCGTGGTCTCGAACCCCACCGAGAGGAACACGACGCGGCTCGCGGGCTCCGCCCGCGCGACGTCGAGAGCGTCGCGCGGCGAGTAGACGACGCGCACGCCGGCGCCCGCCGCGCGGGAGCGCTCGAGGCTCCCCCGGCTCGAGGGGACGCGCATCAGGTCGCCGAACGTGCAGACGATCGTGCCCGGAAGCGCCGCGAGAGCCTCCGCGCGGTCGAGGTAATCGACCGGCGTGACGCACACGGGGCAGCCGGGGCCGGAGACGAGCCGGACCTGCGGCGGGAGGAGACGCCGAAGCCCCGCCGCCGCGATCGCGTGCGTGTGCGTGCCGCACACCTCCATCAGCACGACCCTCCGGCCGAGCGCCGACGCGGCGGCCCGAATCCGTCGCGCGAGCGCCGCTACGGCGCGAGGGTCGAAGAGCATCCCCTCCCCTCTCACCGCCCCTCCTCCGAGGCCCGCGCCAGCTCCTCGAGGAGCGCGATCGTCTCCCGCGCCTCCTCCGCATCCACGGCGCCGATCGCGTAGCCGGCGTGGATCAGCAGGTGCTGGCCGATCTCCGCCTCCGGCAGGAGCGCGAGGGACACCTTGCGCCGCACTCCGTTCCGCTCCACCTCCCCCTCGAGCTCCCGCCGCGCGACGAGCTCCATCGGAACCGCGAGGCACATCAGATCTCTCCCTTCAGAACCGGCTCCGCGCCCCGGGCGACCGCGAGCGCCGCGAGGACGGCCTGCCCGTATGACAGACCTCCGTCTCCGGGCGGGACCTCCCGCGCGGCCAGCGGCGCGAGGCCGGCCTCCCGGAGTCCGGAGGCGATGCCGCCGCGCAGGATCCGGTTCACCAGGCACCCGCCTCCGAGCGCGACCGCCTTCGTCCCGCGTGGCGCGATCCGGAGGGTCGCCTCGACCGCCAGGCGGACGAACGTAGCATGGAACCCCCTCGCGACGGCGGCCGGGGACTCCCCGTCCGCCGTCCGCCGGGCCGCCGCGGCCAGGAGCGCCGGCCCGGGCACGATCGCCCTTCCCGCCGCCTCCCCGAGCGCGACCTCCTCCCAGGACGGGACGTCGTCGTGCCGGGCCGCGAGCGCCTCGAGACGGACCGCCGCCTCCCCCTCCCAGCCGTTCTCCACGGCGAGGCCGAGAAGGCTTCCCGCGGCCTCGAAGATCCGGCCGGCGCCGGACGCCAGGGGCCACGATCCGCGGGACGCCAGGGAGGCCGCGCGGCCCAGCCGTTCGGTCCCGACGATCGACGCGACGGGGAGGCGCGGCAGGAGGCGCTCCGCTCCCTCGGCCGCGAGCGCGGCGGCGAGGACCCTCCAGGGCTCGCGCACCGCCCGCTCGCCTCCGACGAGCGGGATCGGCGCCAGGTGAGCCGCCCGGCTCCACGCGAGATCGCCGCCGACGAGGAGCCACTCCCCGCCCCACGCCGTCCCGTCGGGCCCGAAGCCGGTGCCGTCGAGCACGATCGCGGCCGCAGCCTCCCCCGGATCCGGGAATGCCCCGTGCTCGCCGAGCACGGCCGCGGCGTGCGCGAGATGGTGCTGCACGGAGAGGAGGCGGGCGCCGCGGCTCCTGGCGAGGTCGCGGGCGATCCAGGCGCTCGGGTAATCGGGGTGGAGGTCGCACACGACGATCCCGGCCGAGACGTCGAGGAACTCCTCGAGCCCGAGGGCGACCTCGACGAGGAATCCGCGCGACGGCTCCGAGTCCAGGTCCCCGACGTGCTGGGAGAGGAAGGCCTGCGATCCGACCGCCAGGCATGCGGTCGCCTGGAGATGGCCTCCGACCGCGAGGATCGGGGGAGCGGCCTCGACGGGGAGCGCCACGGGCTCGGGAACCCACCCGCGCGACCGGCGCACGGCGACCGGCCCTCCGGGGGCCGACCGGACCACGGAGTCGTCCACGCGGCGGACCACGTCGCGGTCGTGCTCCAGGAAGGCGTCCGCCAGCGGCCCGAGCCGCGCGGCCGCCTCGCGGTTTCCCTTGCAGATCGGCTCGTCTCCCGCGTTGCCGCTCGTCATGACGAGCGCGGCGTACGCCCCGGTCCTGAAGAGCTCGACGTGGAGGGGCGTGGTCGGGAGCATGACGCCGAGATCCTCGAGCCCCGGCGCGACGCCCGGATCCACGGGAGCGCCGTCCCTCCTCGGGGCGAGCACGATCGGCGAGCGCGGGGACGACAGGACCTCGACGTCCTCGGGTCCGAGGCGCACGACCCGGTGCGCCGTCTCGAGATCGCGGACCATCACGGCGAACGGCTTCGTCGGCCGGCGCTTGCGCTCCCGGAGGGCCGCCACGGGGGAGGGACGGTCCGCGCGGCAGGCCAGCTGGAACCCCCCGAGCCCCTTGACGGCCACGATCGCCCCGCGGGCGAGGGACGCGCGGGCCGCCTCCGCCGCCTCCCGGATCCCCTCGACCGTCCCCGTCCCGTCCCGGAACCTCAGGCGGGGGCCGCAGTCGGGGCAGCAGACCGGCTCCGCGTGGAAGCGCCGGTCCGACGGATCCCGGTACTCCCGGGAGCAGCCGGCGCAGAGCGGGAAGCAGGCCATCGAGGTCCTCTCGCGATCGTAGGGGAGCGACCGGCAGAGCGAGAAGCGAGGCCCGCAGTTCGTGCAAGTGATGAACGGGTAGCGCGACCGGCGGTCGCGCGGGTCCTCCATCTCCCTGCGGCAGTCTGCGCACAGGGCCGCGTCGGGAGGAACGAGCGCTCCCGCGCGCGGTCCCAGCTCGGACTCGACCACCGAGAACGCCGTCTCGCCCCGAGGAGCCAGCTCCTCGGTCTCGACCGCGTCGAGCCTCGCCAGGGGCGGCATCGCGCCGCGGAACCGGTCGAGGAAGCCGGCGACGCCGGCCAGCGTCCCCTCGATCTCCACGACGGCCCCCTCGGGGCCGTTCCGCACGAAACCGGCGAGCCCGAGGGAGAGGGCAAGGCGGTGGACGGTCGGACGGAACCCGACCCCCTGGACGGCTCCCCGGCAGATGAGCCGCGCTCGCCGGGGGCGCCCGATCTCCACCGGCGGCTCGATCGCCCTCTCTCCCACGCTCCGCCTCCTCGACGCTTCCGAGGCCCCGTTCGGGTAGGATAGCCGACGGGGGGGCCGGGTGCCCCGGGCGCCGGCCCCGTCCGCGGAAGGATCGGGTCGCGGCCGGAGCCGGCGGAGGCCTTCCGCGAGGGTTCCGCATGAGCCCTTCGGGCGGGAAGAAGAAGCTGCTGATGATCGACGACGACGTCAACCTCGTCGACGTCTTCCGGCTCGTCTGCACCGCGCGGGGCTACGAGTTCCACGCGGCGCACTCCGCCGCGGAGGGCCTCCGGAAGATCCCCGAGGTCGAGCCCGACCTGATCATCCTGGACGTGATCATGGAGGACTTCGTCGCGGGATTCCGGGTGCTCCGCGAGCTGCGGGCGAGCGGCCTGCGCTCGCCTTACGCCAAGTACTCCCGCGTTCCGATCGTCATGCTGACGAGCGTGACGGCGAAGACGCACCTCGACTTCAGCGACCGGATCGGCACCGCGCTCCTGCCCGTCGACGCCTTCGTGGAGAAGCCGGTCAAGCCCGCCGACATCCTGGCGAAGATCGAGGCGATCCTGGCGGAGGCGGCGGGGGACGGCGAGGCCCGGGTCAGGCCGGAGGCTCCCCCGGAGGAAGATTCACGGGCAGGGTGAAGGCAAACTTCGCCCAGCGCCCGGGCTCCGACTCGGCGACGATCGTCCCCCCGTGCTTCTCGACGATCACCCGAGACACGAAAAGGCCCAGCCCCGTGCCGGACTTCGTCTCCCCGCCGCCCTGGGTGAGGCGGGAGAACTTGTGGAAGAGCTTCTCGCCCTCCCCCGCCGGGAAGCCCTCCCCCTCGTTCCGGACGTAAAACCGCACGAAGCCGTCTGGAGCGTCGGCGTCGTGGCCGATCTCGATCCGGCCCCCCTCCCGCCCGTACTTCACCGCGTTGGTCAGGAGGTTCTGGAACACGGACGTGACGAGGCTCGGATCGCAGGCTCCGGCGAGGTCCTCCGGGACATCGCACTCGATCCGCATCCCGCGGTCCGCGGCCAACTCGGAGAGCCGGTCGAGGAGCGGCGCGATCACCTGCCCACGGAACGTCGTGGCGGACCAGCGCAGCTTCAGCTCCCCTTCCTCGATCCGGCTGAGGTTCAGGTAGTTCGCGATCGTGTTCTGCAGGTAGTCGGCGCTGTTGGACGCGGCCTTGAGCAGCGCCTCCTGCGCCTCGTTCAGGGGGCCCAGGAGGCGGTCGCGGAGGGCGGCGATGGCGAAGACGATCGACGCGAGCGGGGACTTCAGCTCGTGCGTGACGAACCCGAGCATCTCGAGATAGGCGCGGTTCCTCTCCTCGGCCTCGTTGGCGGCCCTCTTCAGCGACTCGGAGGTGCTCCGCAGCTGGCTCGTCCGGCTCTCGAGGGCCTCGGCCATCGAGTTGAACGCCTCGCCGAGCTCCACGGCCTCCCGGCTCCCCCGTCCCGCGGGGACCCGGGCCGCCAGATTGCCGCTCGACAGCTCCCGCGTCGCATCGACGAGCCGGCGGATCGGCCGGCGGAAGCTGATCGACAGGTACACGGCAAGGGCGACGGACACGAGCAGCGACCCGAAGCTGATCCCGACGAAACGGGCGGCGAGGACCTCCGTGTACTTCTTCTCGAGGAGCCCCACGTAGAGGATCCCGACGACACGACCCTCCGGGTCCCGGATCGGCTCGTACGCCGAGAGGTACCAGTCGTTGACCACGAACGCGCGGTCCGCGAAGCGCCCCCCCCGCCCGAGAACGGCCGCCGCGACCTCCTCCGAGACCCTCGTTCCAATCGCGCGGGCCCCGGAGTCGAGCACGACGTTGGTGGCGACCCGGACGTCGGCGAGAAACAGGGTGACCGTCCCCACGGGCTTCCCCTCGTACGTCTTGTTCCCGAAGACGACGTCGCGGATCCTGTCCACGAACTCGAACCTCCGGTTCAGGAGGATTCCGCCGACGAGGGCGCCCGCGACGCGGCCGGACGGATCGAGGACCGGCAAGGCGGCCTCGAGAACGAGACCCCGGTCCTCGGCAAGTCTCGCCGTCGGGCCTGCCCTCTCCGTGAATACGACGGGAACGAACGCCCGCTCGGCGAGATCTTCCCCCTCGATCTCCAGCGCGGCTCCCGGCACGACGACGGTGCCGCTCGCGGCCTCGCCCGCCAGGGCGCGGGCGAGGAGTGGATCGGCCCACGGCCTGTCCCCCGCCACGTAAGGCGGCCGGGACCGCGCCGTCACGATGCCCGAGGCATCCACGAGCGTGAGGAAATCGAGCCCGGACCTCTTCCGGCGGCGCTCCAGCTCGCGCGTGACGGCGTCGGGCCGGCCCGGCGCGCGAAAGGCGCCGACGATCGAATCGCTCTGGGCCGCGAGCCCGACGAAGACCCGGATCTGGTCCCGCTCCGCCTCGTAGGCGGACCTGGCCGACTCCAGGTCGGCCTCCACGTGGAGCATCGCGCCGCGGACGGCGGACCGCCCGAGGAAGGACAGGCCCGCCCAGGTCGTCACCGTCGCCACGATCCCGATGACGAGAACGAACGCGAGGAGCAGGCGCGTTCTCGTGCTCAGCCTTCTCACCGCGCCTCCTTCGCGACCCCCCGGCGGCGCCGGTCGCTACTTCCTCCGGACCAGGCAGCTCCAGATCGTCTCCTCGAGGAGCTCGCGGGGGGAAGGCGTCGGCCTGAGGGCCTCGCCGGACGGACGTCGCTCCGCCGGCGCGGCGGGCCCCTGGAGGAATCGATCGTACTGCTCCTCCACCTCGTCCTTTCCGAACCCTATCGGCACCGTGACGCAGTCGTGCAGCTGCTGTCCGAGATCCTCGAGCCCGCCCGCGGACGCCACCGTGTCGAGGACCGTTTGGTTCAGCCGGTCGAGGAAGAGGCGAATCTCGGCCGCGGTGGCCCCGGCCCGGAACCGGCTGAACGCCGTCACCTCCAGGTAGCTCAGGATCAGCATCCTGTCGCTGCCGTGGACCGAGGAGAGGAGCAGGCGGTAGACGAGCCGGACGAACCAGCACAGCTCCTCCGGCTCCATCGCCCGAAAGCTCCGGAGATCGTCGCCGCCGGAGCGGACCCACTCGACCATGGCGGCGATCGCGGACTCCTCGACGGACAGGAGCGCCCGGTAGATCCGCAGGTCCGGGCGAAGCGGCGCGCGCCGCATCGCGGCCTCGTTGCGCGCGCGCCACTCGATCGGCTCGCTCTTGAGCCGCTCGATCATGAACGGCATCCGACGCTCGATCCGGTGGCGCGGGGTCGGCGCCCATCCCAGCCGCTCCACCGTCCGGGAGTTGTCCACGACCAGCTGCGCGTCGACCCGCCGCCGCGTCCACGACCGCTCGAGCGGACGGGATCCGACGAGCCTCCCGACCCCGTTCCGCAGGAGGAGGTCGGCGCCGTAGAGACCGGCCGGGAGGAAGAGCGGCCTCCGCGGGGCTCCGAAGAAGTGCTCCGTCGCCAGCCGCTGCAGCTCGAGATGCGCGGTGCACCCCTCGGTGCTGGCAAGGAGGACCTCGGCCGGATCGAGGGCCGCATCGCCCGACAGCAGCCGCCGGAAGAAGCCGACGACGTCGACGACGTGGATGTAGGGGATCGCTGTCCGGCCTCGCCCCGCCAGGACCCTGGCTCTCCAGGAGCGTCCGAGCCAGGTCCTGAGGAGCGCGTGCAGCGGCGGGTGCTCGCACCAGTCGCTGAAGACCGCCCCGAGGCGGACGATGCAGCAGGGGATCAGGTCCCGGTGGGACCGCACCAGGTCCTCGCCCTGGCGCTTGCTCCACGCGAAGATGTCCTCGCCGTCCGCGGGCGTGGTCTCTCGGATCGCCCCTTCCTTCCTCGGAAAGCCGCACGCCTCGACCGCGCTGGCGAACACGAGGCGCTCGAGGCCAAGCCCCCTCGCGAGCTCGAGCACGTTGCGGGTACCCTCGACGTTGGTCCTCCGGTACTCCGGGTGGTCCCTCCGGCGATCGTCGCGGAAGGCTGCGAGGTGGATCAGGGCCCGCGCGCCGCCCGCCGAGAGGATCTCGCGGAACGCCCGCGAGAGCCCATCCCGGTCCGCGACATCGACCCGCAGCCACGCGACGTTGGGATGGAGCGGAGCGCCGCACTCGCGCTGCGAGCGGCGGGCGATGCCGAAGATCCGGTACTCGCCCTTCAGGCCGTCCAGGAGGTGGCGCCCGAGGAACCCCGACGCCCCGGTGACGATCAGCGCCGGCGGCGTCACACGACCTCTCCGGACGCAGCCGCGGGAAACGTCCCCCCGGAGCGGGCGCCCGCCCCCGCTCTCACGAGTCGCACTTGCAGGACACGAAACCGCAGTGCAGGTACTGGAACCTCACGGCTGCGTTCTGCAGGAGCGCATCCACGCTCCCGCCCTCCGCCATGGCCTGGCCGAGCAGGTCGAGCCAGTAGGCCGTGGAGTCCGGCGTCGAGGAGGCGTCTGCCGCGGTCAGCATGGCCTCGATGCGTCCCAGGTCGCAGCCGATCTCGCAGGACGAGAAGACGCCGGAAGCCAGCTTCAGACGGGAATCCTCGAGCTGCTTCCGCAGATCCAACGCCAGACCGCGGTGTGCGAGCTCCTCGCACCAAGCCGCCAGGACGGCCCAGCGCAGGCCGAACTTCTCCAGCACCGAGATCTCCGCCCGGACACGCTCGTCGATGGGTTCTTGTCCTTCCATGCCCGCCCTCCGCCACGCTGAGGGGCTTTCCGTCTTCTGGGGGAACTCTACTCCGATCCGGGGCGGCGCACAACGGGATTCGGCGGGCCAGGGAGGGCCGACCCGGGGCGGCGGCGGGAGGTGTAGACTCGGCGCTCCTCACCAGGGGGGGCGGGGTGTCGCGCGGATTCCCGGAGACCTTCGAGCCCGACGGCCTCACGGCCGCGCGGGTGTGGTCGTCGCTGCCCCCCGACGCGCGCCTCGAGGCGGCGCGGGAGCTGTACGCGCCCCAAGGAAGGGACCCCGCGTCGCGGCGCCTCGCCGACGCGGCGGTCGCGGCGGCGCTGCGCTCCCGCGAGATCGCGGTCCGCCGGTGGCCGGTCGAGCGACGGATCGCCCAGGTCTCTCGCATGCACGCGCTCGACGAGTCGCTCGCGGCGGCTCTCCTGCTCGCGCTCCACCTCGGGAAGCGGCGGCCGATGCTCGCCGCCTTCCTCGACTCCCTCGGGATCGAGCACGACGACGGGAAGATCCGGGACGCGGCCCGCGTGGCGCCGCCGCCGCCGGCCGCCCTGGCCGCGGCCTGCGAGCGGCTGCTCGACGCGCACCCGCCGGATCACGTCGAGGTCTACCTGGCGAGCCTCCTCGCGCTCGACCCGGGCACGTGGGGCGGCCTCGCCGAAGTGCTCGAGCGCCTGCGCCGACCCTGAGTCCGAGATCCGGCGAGACCCGGCACCCGGCGGAGCGCTCGCCGCGCGGCCTTCCTGCGAGGGTTCGAGGCCCCGAGCTCGGTCAGGACGGCGAATCGGCGGGGGACCGGCCGCGCGCGGCCTCCCGCACGAGGGAAGCGAGCCTCGAGGCGCCCTCCGGGCCGAGGGCGCCGGCGTCCGCCCGCCACGTCCAGTTCCCCTCGGCCACTCCGGGAACGTTGAAGCGGGCCTCTCCGCCCAGGCCGAGCACGTCCTGCAGCGGCACGACGGCCAGGAAGCCGACCGACCGGTAGGCGGCGCGGATCATGTCCCACGCGATCGTCTCGGGCGCCCCGCCCGTCTCCTCCAGCGCGCGACGTCTCGTCCCGTCGTCGAGCCCGTCGAACCAGCCGCGCACGGTGTCGTTGTCGTGGGTCCCCGTGTAGACGGCGCAGTCCGGCTCGTGCCGCCGCGGGAGGTGCGGGTTGTTCGGGCTCCCGTCGAAGGCGAACTGGAGCACCCGCATCCCGGGGATCCCGAGCGTCTTGCGAAGCTCGCGGACGTCCGGCGTGATGTGGCCGAGGTCCTCCGCCACGAGCGGGAGGTCGCCGAGCGCGGTCCTCAGGGCGTCGAAGAGCCGAACGCCCGGCCCGTCGACCCAGCGCCCCTCGATCGCGGTCTCGGCGCGCCCCGGGATCTCCCAGTACCCGGCGAAGCCGCGGAAATGATCGACACGCAGGAGATCGCAGCGCCCGAGGTTGGCGCGGACCCTCTCGATCCACCAGGCGTACCCCTCCGCCTCCAGGCGGTCCCAGCGGTAGAGCGGGTTCCCCCATCGCTGCCCCGTCGCGCTGAAGTAGTCCGGAGGGACCCCCGCGACCGCGGTCGCCCGGCCCTCCGCATCCAGCGCGAACAGGTCCTGACGCACCCACACGTCCGCGCTGTCGTGGGCGACGTAGATCGGGAGATCGCCGAAGAGGCGGATCCCGAGCCGCTCCGCTTCCCCCTTCATCCCGCGCCACTGCCGGTCGAAGAGGAATTGGAGGTACGTTTGGTACGCGACCTCGCCCGCGAGGGCGCGACGCGCGCGGCGGAGCGCCTCCGGCTCCCTTCGCCGGATCCCCTGCTCCCAGGAGCTCCAGCTCCGGCCGGCGTAGTGGAGCCGGAGCGCCATGAAGAGCGTGAAGTCGTCGAGCCACGCCGCCTGCTCGGGCGCGGCCCGGAAGGCCTGGAAAGCCTCCCGGAGCGCCGGGCCCCCGTGCGTCCGGAACCGGTCCCAGGACGCGCGGAGCACGGCATCCTTCCACGCGGCGGCGCGGTCGAACTCCGCGTGATCCGGGCGGAAGGCGGGCGGTCTCGCGACCGCGCTTCCCCGGAGCAGGCCGTCCTCGACGAGCCGCTCCGGCGAGACGAGCAGCGGGTTGCCGGCGAAGACCGAGAGTCCGACGTAGGGAGAGTGCGACGGTCCCGTCGGCCCGACGGGGAGCATCTGCCAGACCGACTGCCCCGCGTCGGCCGCCCATGTGAGGAAGGCGTCCGCGGCGGGCCCCAGGTCCCCGACGCCGAAGCGGCCCGGAAGCGACGTCGGATGGAGGAGGATTCCCGCGCCGCGCTCCGGAAGCGCGCGCGACCGAGCGGGAGGGGCGACCGACCGACTCCAGCCGTGCATTCGGGCCTCCGGGGCTCCCAGGATAGTGCAGAAGCGGGCTTCGCCGCCCGGGCTCCTTCGCGGCGCGATCCGTGCCATGCTGTGGGGGTGGCGAAGACGAAGGCGGGCCGCGCGGCGCGAGCGCAGGAATCCGGGCTTCCGGAGGAGGATGCGCGCCTCCCGCGCGGCGTCGTCGCCGCCGTGCTCCTCCTCGGCGCCTGGCTCTGGGGCTCTACGGTCCCCTTCCAGTTCACGCTCGACGACCCGGGGATCGCGTACCGGAACTCCCAGGTCGAGCGGAACGACTGGAAGGCGATGCTCGGATCGCCGCTGCGCGCCGGCTCGACCGCGGAGGAGGAGCTGGGCGTCGAGGACTTCCTCTACCGGCCCCTCCCCAAGATCACCTTCGCGTGGAACCGTCTCGTCTCGGGCGAGAGACCCTGGTCGTACCACGCCGCGAACGTGCTCCTGCACGCGGCGGCGGCGGCGCTCGTCCTCGCGCTCCTGAGGCGCCTCGGGTTCCCCCCCCCGGTCCCCGCGCTCGCCGCGACCTTCTTCCTGCTCCACCCGGTCCACGTCGAGACGGTCGCGAACGTGAAGCACCGGGAGGAGATCCTCGCGGCGCTGGGCGTCCTCGCGGCCTGGCTCTTCGCCGTCCGGGCGCGAGAGGCGCGCTCGGGAGGGGCGGCGGTCTCCTGGGCCGCGGCCGCCTCCGGCGCCTTCTTCCTCGCCCTCCTCTCGAAGGAGAGCGCGATCGCGGCCGTCGTCCTGATCCCGCTCGCCTGCTCGGCTTTCCCCGGAAAGGAAGGCTCCCGGGCGGACCGGCGCGCGCCGGCCGTCGTGGCGCTCCTCGTCGCGGCGGCCGCCTGGCTCGCGCTCCGCGCCTCGGTCGTGGGGCTCGCGGTTACGCCGGGGACGGAGGTGTTCTTCGTCCCCGGGGAGGGGCTCTGGACCCGCCTCCTCACGTCGGCGAAGGTCTGGGCCGCGTATTACGTCGGGCGCGGCGCGATCCTCCACTCCTACCCGATCGGGTTCTCCTCGCGATGCGAGGTCCCGGTGGAGTCCGGGATCCCCTCCCTCGCCGCGGCCGCGGGGCTCGCGCTCCTCTGCATCTCGCTCGCAGCCGCGGCCGTCGCGTGGAGGCGCGGGGCACGGCGCTGGGCTTTCTGGGTGTTCTTCTTCTGGATCGCGCTCCTGCCGACCTCGAACCTCCTCGTCCGGATCGGAACGGTCGGGGCGTTCCGGCTCCTCTACCTGCCGTCCCTCGCGTGGGGGGTCCTGCTGGGCGGGGCCGCGCTGGCCGCCGCGTCGCGGGTCCCCCCGGCCTTCCGCCGGACGTTCCACGCCCTCGCCGTCCTGATCCCCGCCCTCGCCTGGACGGGAATCTCGCTCGCGGAGATCCGGAACTGGCGCGACGACGCCGCGCTCAACGCGAGCGACCTCAGGCGAACGAGCAACCCTCGCGCCCGTTTCGCCGAGGCGATGGCCGAGGCGGACTCCCCGGCCAGGGAGGAATGGCTGCGCGAGGTCGCGCGGATCATGGAGGCGGCCCCCGGAAGCGCGCGCGGGATGGAGGTCTCGCTCCTCACGCACACCTACACGGAGCTCGGCGAGCTCGCCCTCCGCCGCGGCGCGGCCGGCGAGGCGGACGCCCTCGCGGGAAAGGCGCTCGCCGTGCTCGCCGCCGATCCTCGGTTCCGGCGCTACGAGGTCTTCCCGCTGACGGTCCGCGCGGAGGCCGCCCGCGCCCGGGGCGACACGCGGGCCGAGATGGAAGCCTGGGAGCGCTGCGTGGCCGCCGACCCCTTCTACCCGAGGCCCTACCTGGAGATGGCGCGGATCCTCGAAGGCCGGGAGGAGCGGGAGCGAGCGGCGGCGACTCTGGAGCAGGGGATCGCGGCGATCGCATCGAGCGGCTTCGCGGAGCTCCTGCCGGACCGGCGACGCCTCGAGCGCGCGCTGGCCGGCGTGCGCCGCCGCGTCTCGCCTTGACGCAGAGCGGAGCCCGCGTCAGCTCCGGGCGAAGGTGTCGCGGAGCAGATCCCGGAACGGCTCGTACTCGGTGGTCATCCGGGCGAACCGCTCCGGCTTCCCCTCGAGCCCGCGGAGGCTTGGCGGGACTTCGGGGTCCAAGCCGATCAGGGCCTGGATCTCCTCCGGGAACTTCGCGGGGTGGGCCGTCTCGACCGACACCGACAGCGGCTCCGGCCCCGGCCCACGCCCCTCCAGGAACCGGCGGAGCCCGGCCCAGCCGACGGCCCCGTGCGGCTCGAGGAGCAGCCGGTGCAGCCTCCACGCCTCTCGGATCGTCTCCCGGGTCTCCTCGTCGGTGACGCCGACGGCGAAGATGTCGCGCCGGAGCCTCGCGAGGTCCGGCATCTCGAGGATCCTGCCGGTCTCGTCCATGAACCCCCCGTAGACGTCCACGAGGCGGGCCAAGTTCGACGGGTGCCCGACGTTCATCGCGTTCGAGATGCAGACGCGGCTCGGGACGATCTTCTCGTAGACGCCGGTCTCCACGAACCGCGGCACCTCGTCGTTCGAGTTCGTCGCGACGACCAGCCGCTCGATCGGAACGCCGAGCCTCCCCGCGATCACGGCGCCCATCATGTCGCCGAAGTTCCCGGAGGGGACCGAGAAGACGATCGGCTCCATCTCGGCCGCCTTCGCGAGCCTCGCGTAGGCGTAGACGTAGTACACCGCCTGCGGGAGCAGCCGGCCGATGTTGATCGAGTTGGCCGAGGAGAGACGGATCGCCGAGAGATCGGGGTCCGCGAACGCCCGCTTGACCATCGCCTGGCAGTCGTCGAACTTCCCGTCGACGGCGATCGTCGTGACGTTGCCGCCGAGGGTCGTCATCTGCTTCCGCTGCCGGGCGCTCACCTCGTCGATCGGGAAGAGGACCACGACGCGCACACGCTCGACGCCGTGGTAGGCGTGGGCGACCGCGCTGCCGGTGTCGCCCGACGTCGCGGTGAGGATGACGAGCTCCGAAGAATCGTCCTCCATGAAGACGCCCATCCACCGGGCCATCATCCGGGCCGCGAAGTCCTTGAAGGATGCCGTCGGGCCTCGGTCGAGGCGCAGGACGTGCGCGCGCCCCGCGACCGGCTCGATCGGGACCTCGAAGCCGTAGGCGTCCTCGCAGAGCTCTCGCAGGCGCCCCTCGTCGATCGATCCCCTCGTGAAGCGCTCGAGGACGAAGTGGGCGATCTCGGGATAGCTCCGCTCCGCGAGGGCCTCGATCTGCTTCGGAAGCATCTCGGGATACGTCTCGGGCATGAACAGGCCGCGGTCCGCGGCCTGCCCCTGGAGGAGCGCCTCGCGCAGCGTGGCCCGCGGGACTCTCCGGTTCGTGCTGTAGTAGCGGACCGTCTCGGAAGGCATGAGCGGGTCTCCCCTTCGCATGATAGCGCATCCCCGATTGCGGACCGGATCGCTCCGGAAACCCGCGTCCTGCGGGCGTTCGGCGCGCTGTCCGCCGTTTCTCGAATGGTGTATGGTTCCATTCCAGAGAGCACGGTTGCCATGCGCGCTTCGGCGCGGGAGGTCGGTCATGTACGGCGGAGACGTTCCGATCACGCCCGGGATGCGGCGATACATCGAGAAGAACGACGAGTACCTGGCCCGGAGATCCCGGTACATCCGCGACGTCGTGAAGAAGTGGCGGTTCGACACGATCGCGGTGCACGGCCTCTACTCGGTGGAGGAAGCCATCGAGGACTACCAGGGCGCGATCATCGAGCCGGTGTTCCTGAGCGCGTCGCAGGCCTATCGCGATTCCGACGAGATGGCCGCGGCGCTCGCCTACCTGATCCCGACCTGGTGCTATTCGAGGATCGCCAACCCGTCGACCTACTACTACGAGTGGACGCTCGCCCTCCTCGAGGGATACGGCTTCGACGGCGAGACGTCGGCCTGCTCCACCTCCTCGGGAATGGCGGCGATCATGACGGCGGTCCAGCCGTTCCTGATGCACATCCGCCACGACCCGGGCGAGCGGCGCAACTTCCTCGCGACGGCCCAGTGCTACGGAGGAACGTTCCAGCAGTTCAACGTGAGGCTCGCCCAGGAGCGGGACGTCGAGTGCCGGTGGATCCAGGACCCGACGTCCGTCGACGAGTGGGCGTCGAAGATCGACGAGAACACGCGCTTCCTGTACGGCGAGCTGCCGAGCAACCCCCAGCAGGGATTCTTCGACATCCGGGCGGTGGCCGATCTCGCCCACTCCCGCAACCTGCCGCTCATCGTGGACTCGACGGTCGCGACCCCCGCACTGCTCCGCCCGATCCAGCACGGCGCGGACATCGTCGTGCAGTCCGCGACGAAGACCCTCACGTCGAGCGGGTTCGGGATCTGCGGCGCCGTCATCGCGAGGAAGGGGCTCGCGACCTCCATCCCGAACGAGGATCTCAAGAAGGACTTCGCCCTCTACATCAAGTACCTTCCGAACCGCGACTACGGCCCGAACCTGCACCCGATGCAGGCGATCCTCACGCTGAACGACATGCGGACGCTGCGCTCGAAGATGGATCTCATGAGCCGCAGCACGATGGCCGTCGCGGAGTTCCTGCAGCGCCACCCGATGGTCGAGAGCGTCGAGTACCTCGGGCTTCCGAACCACCCGCTCCACGATCTCGCGAGCCGGTACATGTGGCTCGTGGACGCCGAGCACGACGAGCTGTACCGGAAGCCGGTCAACCGCTACGGCCACCTGATGTCGTTCTGCGTCCGGGGCGGGGCGGAGCACGCGCGCAAGTTCTTCGACGGGCTGCAGCGGATCTGGAGGGCGACCGACCTCGGCCGCATCAAGAGCGTCGCCACGATCCCGGCGATCTCCACGCACCAGCAGCAGGGCGAGGAGGGGCGGAAGCTGGCCGGGATCCCGCCGAACCTCGTGCGCCTGTGCGTCGGCGCCGAGCATCCCGACGACGTGATCGCGGACCTGGATCAGGCGCTCGCGGGCGTGAAGCGGAAGTAGGACGCCGGGCGGGCGATCCGTGCCGGCCCGCCCGCGCTCCCGTCATCCCCGGACGAAGCTCTCCATGAGGGCCCAGCCCGGGTCCACCCGGAAGCCGGTGCGGGCCGCCTCGGCCTCGGTGAAGCGGGCGCCGCCGCCCCGCGCGACGCCGCTCCCGGCAAAGGCGAAGGGAGGGGGCTCGGCCGAGTGCCCGCGCGTCGTGCAGGGGGTCGGGTGGTCCGCGGCGACGAGAATCCGCCAGGCGGGGAATCCACGGAGCTTGTCGAGCAGCGGTCCGACGATCGCCTCGTCGATCCTCTCGAGCGCGCGGATCTTCTCCTCGGCACTCCCCATGTGGGCCGCCTCGTCGGCCGCCTCGACGTGGACCACGACGAGGTCGAGCTCCTCGAGGGCCCGGACCGCGGCCTCCCCCTTTTCCGCGTAGTTCGTGTCGATGTAGCCGGTCGCCCCCGGGACCTCGAGGAGACGCATCCCCATCAGGCGCGCCATGCCCCGCAGGATGTCCACTCCCGTGATCACGGCGCCCGAGGGGCCGTAGCGGGAGGCGAGGCTCTCGAACGGGACGGGACGGCCCTGGCCCCACAGCCAGATCCCGGTCACCGGATCCTTCCCCCGCTCCCTGCGGCGCCGGTTGACCGGGTGGTCCGCGACCAGGGCCGCCGCGGCGCCCGTGATCCTCGCGACGCGCGCGGCGCCCTCCCCCTCCGGGGCGTGGGCCGCGACCTCCCGGCCGAGGATGTCGTGGGGGGGCGCGCAGCGGAGCGAGAGGGACCCGGCTCCCGAGAGGAGCATCAGGTTGCGGTAGGTGACGCCCGTGTGGAACTCGCACCCCTCCCCGCCGAGCGCCGCGTTCAGGTCGGCGACGAGCGCGTCCGCCTCCTCCTGCGAGATGTGCCCGGCCGTGTTGTCCTTCATCTTCCCGTCGAGGACGGTGACGAAGTTGCACCGGAAGATCATCTGGTCCGGGCGCACCGCGAGGCCCTTCGCGGCCGCCTCGATCGGCGCGCGGCCGGAGTAGTAGCGGTGCGGGTCGTAGCCGAGCACGGACAGGGTTCCGACGTCGGTCCCAGGCGTGAACCCTTCGGGGATCGTCACCGCGCGGCCGAGCCGCCCGTTCTCCGCCACCCAGTCCATGTTCGGGATCCGCGCCGCCTCGAGGGGGGTGCGGCCCCCGAGCTGCGGAAGCGCCTCGTCGGCCGCCCCGTCGGGCAAAACGATCGCGTATTTCATGGGGTCAGACATTACCAGCGTTACGTTTCGGCCGCCAAGGCGAGCGCCTGGCTCCAGTCGGCAGAAAGAATCCCTCGAGACCGGAAAGGAACAACGACGACGCCGGCTTCAAGACGGAGCCAGCCAGACGCGAATCACTTCGCCTCCGTCTCTGGAACCTTTGCAGGGGCCGACTCGATCTTGATCCGTCCGGTTGAAGAACCAAAACGGCGGTGCCGGTATTCCGCCAAGGCCAGATGGCTCTGGTCAGCCTGGTAACCCAGAAACAGGGCCACTGCCAGCGTCGCGAGGGTTGCCGCACAGCGGTAGGATTCGTGGGCCCAGACAAGGAGACTTGCCGCCAGCGCGAAGAGTGAAGCCGAGGTCCGCGACTCGAAGAAGAAGGTGAGGGCAAGTTCGCCGACGTAAGGGTTCTTCGCCGCATCGAGATGATCCACGTACTTGTCCCACTCGACTTCGTACTCGTCATCGCTGATCCCGATGCGTCGAGCCTGCCGACGGTCGAGTAGCCGCGCCTCGACCCACCCGATGAACGACCGCAAGACACCGCCGAAAAACGCGGCCGCGATGAGCGCCACGAATGCGAACTGCCACTCTCCTTCCGGCAGGCGCTTGAGTCCGTCCTTCAGAGCGCCCTCGGACAGAAAACGGTCGAGAGCCATCCACACCGATGCGGCAAGCACGAATCCCGGAATCAGGACGCTGATGAGACGATCGAATCCGAGCGCTTGCATCGCTTGACCTCCGCTCCCGTGCTACGGGCTTCCGGTTCTCAGCACCGCGAGCGCCTCGGCGATCTCCTTCCCTTTCTGCTCGATGAGATCGAGAAGCTCCTCCGGGGTTCGCGCGTCCTCTTCCCCTCGCGCGTTCGGGTTCACGGCCTTCAGGTCGTAGCCCCTCCTCTCGATCTCCTCGCGCGGCACGGTCCAGCTCCGCTCGCCTTCCGCGCGCTCCGGCAGCAACCTGAAGAACTCCTCGAAATGCGAGAGGGTCAGCGGCGTCCTCTTCCCGACCTTGACGCCCGACAGGTCGTAGTACCAGGTCCTCGCCGTGGGCCCCGTCTTGTCGAAGAACAAGAGGTTCGTCTTCACTCCGGCCCCCGCGGCCGTGAAGACGCCGGGCGGCAGGCTGACGATGCACCAGAGGTCGCACTCGTCGAGCAGCTTCCGCTTGGTCTGCACGAACGCGGTCTCCGTCGTGCGGAAGAGAACCCCCTCGTCGAGCACGATCCCGCAGCGACCTCCGGTCCGCAGGCTGTCCACGACGTGCTGAAGGAACAGTACCTGCGTCGCCCCGGTCTTGTACGCAAAGCGGGTCTGCGCCTCCTTCCCTTCCTTCCCCCCGAAGGGCGGGTTCATCAGGATGACGTCGAAGAGGGCCGGGGCGCCCTCGAAGAGTCCCCCGTAGATCTCGGACCCCGTCAGCGTGTTGCCGTGCCAGACGTGAGGCTCGTCGATCTCGTGAAGCACGAGGTTCGCGAGCGCGATCGGGTAGATGGCGTTGTCCTTCTCCCGGCCGAAGAACGTCCGGCGCTTGAGCGTCTCCAACTGATCGGCCGCCGCGATCCTCGAATTCCCAGGGCCCGCCATGTGCTCATACGCCTGCGCGAGGAATCCGCCGGTCCCGCAGCCCGGGTCATATACCGTCTCGCCCATCTTCGGGTCCACGACCCGCACCATCGCTCGGATCACCTCTCGCGGCGTGAAGAACTGCCCCCCGTCGTTCCCCTTCTCCCCCATTTTGAGCAGAAGCCCTTCGTAAATCTGGGAAAGCGTGAACACGTGGGTCGGGTCCACCGCCTCCGCGCTGATCTCGTGGACCTTGTCGAGGACGTCGAGGAAGTTCCTCTCGGTGTCGATCCTCGTCCGCTCCACGCCGGACATGATCTCGGAAATGACTTTCTGCCGCGGCGTCGCGCCGGGCTTCTCCTCGAGCCCGCGAAGATACGGGAGCAGCCCTTCGTGCAGGAACCCGAAGAACGCCCCGAGCGACCCTTCTTGAAGCTCCCGTCGCTTGGGGCCGTCCGGCGCCGCCCAGTCGCGCCACCGGTACGGCGCCTCGAGCGAGGGCCGGAACTCGACTCCCAGGGCCTCCGCCGCTTCGCGCTCCCGTGCCTCCCGCTCGTCCAGGATCCGAAGAAACAGGATCCACGTCAGCTCCGGCACGTATTGCAGCGCGCCGGCGCAATTCGAGCGCCGCATGATGTCGCAGATCGATTTGACGGCCCCGTTCAGGGACTGCTGCGTGGACAGTCGCTTTCCGTTCGGCTTGAATTGTGTTCTTCGTGAGGACCGGGACATCTCCGGCGCACCCTATGGACTCTCGGATTCGTTGCGGATCCGTCGGCGGCGCGACGATGCGACGCCGCCCGGGCGGCCAAGGTTAGGACGGTTCGAGGCGAAAGTCGAGACGGCGGAGCACAGGTTGGATGGGAGTGAATAGGGCGCTATGATCTTCGCAATGAGCGACTTCCTCTTTGTTCGGCCTTCCTTCCTTTCCGGCGTGGCCAGGGTTGTTGATCTTTGGGCGGGGTTCGACGACTACGACTTCAGGGAAGACGAACAGGAGGCGGACGCCAGAGCGCTGTTCTCGGACTGGCGCGTCACGGGCAAAGACATCGCCAGCGCCGCCGCCCTGGGGATCCAAGGGCCCGAATGACCCCACAGCGCCCCAGCGGTTGACAATCCGGAACGGTCCGGCCGGGGATTCTCGCCGTGTTCCCGACCGGAACCCGGTACGATCCGCCGGACTCGCGGCCGGGTACCGGCACCTCGGCTCGCGGCGGAGGAGGGATTCGTCATGTCACGGCACCAGGCGACCGGTCGGGAGGCTCCCCGTGCCCGCGCCCAGGCCCTTGCCTCGGGAGACGGGAACCGGTACGTTAAGAGACGCCACTCCCGAGGCGTCGAGGGTCCCATGTTGGACAGGGAACGCGCCTATTTCGCCGCCCACGCTCCCGAGTGGGAGCGTGGCCACCCGGGCGCTTTCGTCGTCGTGAAGAACGAGCGTCTGGTGGGAACTTACGCATCCATCGAGGAGGCGCTCGCCGCCGGCGCCCACGAGTTCGGCTTGCAGGCTTTCCTCGTCCGCCAGCTCGGCGTCCCTCCCCTCCAGGTGAGGATCCCGGCACTCACGTTGGGGCTTCTTCGTGCCGATCCTTAACATTCAACTGTCGGGCGGACTCGAGACTCCGGACGGACAGCGCGTCGCGCTCCCGTCGCAGGCCGTGCTGCTGCAGCGCGGACCGGTCATCCAGGTCACGGTGGGCGTCGGCCAGGTCGTCGCTCAACAGGTGCTGCAGCAGGGAGGGCAGCTTCCGCCGCCCGTCACGGGACTGGCGCTGATCGACACGGGGGCCACGACGACCTGCATCGACGAGGAGGCGGCCCAGAAACTGCAGCTCCCCGCCATCGACGTCGTGACCGTCGCCTCGGCGTCGCATGCATCCACGGAGCGCAACGTCTACCCGATCTCCATCGAGGTCGCGGGCCTTCCGATCGTCGTCAACGCCCCGCGATCGGTGGGCGCGGAGCTGAAGGCGCAGGGCCTGCTCCTGCTGATCGGCCGAGACGTCCTGCAGTCTTGCGTCCTGGTCTACAACGGACCCGCCGGGCAGTTCACGCTGACCCTCTGAGCCTCGCACCCCGCATCGGCCTCGAACCGCACGACCGGCGCCGGCGCGCCGGGCTACGGCGTCTCGCCAAAGGCTTCGCGGAGGAGAGCGGAAGGGAGTCTTCTGATCGCATCCGCTTCTGTTTCGGCCGAGTCTCTCACACCAGTGAGAATTTCCGCCTTTCGATCAAGCGAGGACACCAGCTTCGCTTGTTCGTCCAGCGGCGGAACCGGGAACCGGGTTCCGGCCACCTCATCGAGCCGGATTCGAGGTAGCTGGCCCGGCGTCGTCGAAATGGGTGCCCGCGAGAGGTACTCCGCACTCAGCAGGAACCAGGCGACGTATCCCGGTATCGCAATGTCTCGATGCACCGAGTACACGTATTGATCCACGGAGCAGACCCCGTCGAACTCGGCCACCCAGACCTTGTTCAGGTACGGACGAAGGTAGCCGTAGACGATGTCCCCCTTATGGAACCGCGCTTTCCTACCGGTCAGCTGCGAGAGATCCAGCGCCAAGGCTCCTGTCCGTCTGCCCGTTCCCGATTCCACATGTTCGAGCCCCACGAACATCGCATCCCCGCTCGGTTTGTCTCTTGGGTGCACGATCTCCTGCCGCAGTCGAAGCGCCTCGCCAAGTCGCCGCATTGCGACTCCCCGCCGCGCGAGAGATCGAAAGACCTCTTGCAGCGTGGCGGGCAGCAACTCCTGCGCGAGCCCGACGCGCGCCTCCGCCGCCTCCCGCGCTCGCTCGACCGCAGCCATCGCGGCCAGCAACGATGAGACTACGATTCGCTGTTCTTCCAGTGAAGGACATGGGATGCACTGTGCCCGGACCTGACTGTCCGTCACGGCCGGATATAGTGCCCCCCGGACCAGGCAGGAGAGCCTCTCTACGAATCGTCGAGTTCTGACAAATGCAAGTAGGAACTCCGGCTCGACCTCAGCGGGGACCGGGCGAAGCACGCAAAACCCAGTGCTGCATATCTCGCCGTCAAGTTCATCTGGTACGATCGCGACAGCGTTCAAGTTCGGCCGTGTCGTCGCGACCAAGACGTCGCCAGCGCGGATTACCTGTCGCGCACGGCTCGGCGCCTCGCGTCCCAGAAGCGCCCGCGCGTTGACGACTCTCTTTGTTTCGCGATCCACCGATGATATGTCAACGTATCGGAAGGACACATCCGGTGCGTCTCTAGGATCTCGTGTCGCGATGCAAGCGTCACACACGTCAGCCAAAGAACGCACCGACCACTCGGTAGGCCCAGGCACGCCGGACGCGCGATTCTCGGAGGCCTCCGTAACCACTCTAGATTCCTCTTGACGTTCGGAAGCGGCCCGCGTATGTCTTAACCAATCCGGTTTTCCGGAGGTGGATGGCGAATGCCATCGGGGGCCCCGCAAGGGGCCTTTTCTCTTTCGGCCAAACTCCCACCCCTCACGCCGCAAACATCCTTT